>Ga0207422_1000180_pt1 | contig 250313 bp, 184 predicted proteins | sample MarCyaLeptolynsp_FD_187757 | JGI IMG/M metagenome (GOLD analysis project Ga0207422, IMG submission 187757) | Marine cyanobacterial communities from Panama - species 1 Leptolyngbya sp. (SPAdes) | ecosystem: Environmental > Aquatic > Marine > Unclassified | place: Panama: Panama City | collected... | reverse complement strand
GGTGCAGAAATTCCGCAATTGGGCCGATTATTACGTTGATGATGTCATGGAGACGGCCTGTGGATTACACAATTTTCGCTTAAGCCACCGTTCAAAAAAGGGAGTTGAACTAGCAGCTGCCTAATCTAAAAAGTTCAAGGAAGGAGTTTACTCTTCTGAAGTCTTATACACTATTTCCAATAAGGTCTAGTAGAACCCTCTCATCAACAATCTCTATCGACGCAACAATCTTGCTGTCATTTAGCCTGGTTTTAACAGTAGCAATGTATTGATGTAAATCCATCTAGCTCAAGAGGTTTTAACTTGAGAAGCGTTTCGCATTTCGTAATAGGTATTCCACTCAAAAAAATCGATTGAATCTTCAAGCTCACCCAATTGGAATCGCTGGTAAAATTGTTCTGATGGCATCTGATATCTTTCCTCAAAACTTTTCAGGTGACGTTCCAAATCTTCAATCTGTTGCGAAAGTGAAGCGTTCTTAATCTTACATTCCAGGAGTTGCTGTTCTTCATCGGAAAGCGAAAGGATAATCTGTGCCAGAGATTCAACCAATTTCTGATTCATGAAACACCTCATAATGTTGCGAATTGATAGCGATCTTCATTGAGACTCAGGCATTTTGTCACAATGAATGCGTTCTAAGGTTGAGGGATACTGAATTCGCTGTTTTTGCATCGTTTATTCCCGCTTGTTCCGTCTGATTTTGCCTGACTTCATCCTCTAGTTTATCGTGAAAATAAAGTTGTAGAGGTCTGTTGTCCAGCAAAATTCAGCCAGATTCACTCTCGCACGGTTCGCTGAAACTCCGAGGGCGATTGCCCCGTCCAGCGCTTGAATACTCGCGAAAAGGCACTCACCTCCGAAAAGCCCAGCAAACAAGCGATTTCGGATTTATTGAGTTTGCCCGCCTGCAAATATTCAATCGCCAGATCCCGACGGACCTCATCCAACAGCACCTTGAAAGAAGTACCTTCGGCCTTAAGTTTGAGTTGCAAGCTACGAGCGCTCATGGTCAGCTGACTGGCAATGTCGTTCAGGGTTGGAGTGTCGCGCCGCAGGTATTGCAGGATCTGCTGACGAACCTGCTGGCAAAGTTCTCCCTCCAGGGAATCGTACAAATGCTCTTCTTCGTACCTGGTCATCAACGCATCCGCTTGCTGTTCAAAGGCCGCAAGCATGGCTGGACTGGCACCGACAACGGGCACATCTTCAACTCCCCCGTCAAACTGCACTCGCAACTCTGGGTGACCGAAGCTGAAGTTAACCGCCCCAAATGTCGCGTAATAGGGATCTAAATCCAGCGGCTGGGGATAGGGAAAGGCGATGCGGGCGAGGGTTGGTACCGTGCGCCGATCGCCCATATCTGCAACCATCGCTGCACAGGATGAGGCCATAAAATCGATCGTGTGCCGTCGTTCAGGTTGCCACTCGCCGACATAGCGCTCGATGAAGATCAGATGGTCGCGATCCTGGTCGAACTCGGTGCGGTACATATTGGTCAACAAGGGTTCGTAGCGACAAAAGAGCTTCAGTCCGTCTCCAATGGTGCGGGTATTCATCATCATGTAGCCAATGACGCCAAACCCTTGCAATCTGAAATACCGTCCCAGTTTGAAACCCAGGTTGTCATCGTCGGTCATGGCAACCAGCTCTCGCCAGATGGCATTGTCCTGTTCCAGGGTTAGTCGAGCCAACGGCTGCAAGAAAATACGTTCCTTCAACCCCACTCGCTGCAACACTGTTTTGACATCAATGCCGCAGGAGCGAGCAATCTGGATTCTGGCATAGACCAGAAATGCTGCAATAGTGAGAGGAGAGTCCATCAATCAAGTTTGCGCGATCGCAATCTTTTGCGCGTTGGGTCAACAGGATTTTAGCTTGTCGAGGATATCATAAAAGCATAGCAACTCAAGGGATATCCTGTGCCAACTGGCAGATTTTGATTGTCCAAAGTCCAATCCTTAGCAGTAGAGCGTAAAAAGCCGTGTTCCTAAAAATGAGATCGTCCATCGCAACTGCGATCGCAGTTGGCTTGAGCTTAACTCCATCTGCCTTTGCTCAACCTTCAATCCCAAATTCAGCTAATGCCCTCGATTTACTGGCCAACAATCCAGGTTGGGTGGCAAAGGGCGAGGGAGTGCGATCGCGATATCTTGCCATCCCAGTTGCAGACTTTATTCAACGCCACAACCTCATCGAAACCGATCCGCGATCGCTGGCCAGTCAGCTCCTCGGTCGTTCCGAGTCCCTGGAGGGACGCCAGCGAGAAGCCATCGCAATTGAATATGCTGGCTGGAATGGCGTAACGGTTGTTGAGTATACCGTCATTGGACTGCCGGACGATTCCGTTCGGAGCAGCCGCACCCGCATCGAACTGAAGTGGCAACAGGGGGATTGGACAATCCTCTGGGTGGGAAAACAGTTTCAATGCCATTCGGGACGGGGACATCGTGACTGGTCCGGGGAACCCTGTTTGTAATTCAACTCCCAAGCAGGCTGTCTTCCAGCCAAAATCGTCCATCTCAATCCAAAATGCGATCAGGCCAATAATTCCTGCATGTGTTGAATGACTTGTTGAGGCAGCACCTGCTCCAGGCAAGGATGACCGGGTAATAAACACTCCCGGTTTTTGAACTGCTGTTCTTCACACAATCGACAGCTAAACTGCGACAACGCCACCTTGACATGGAGCTGACGGGGTGCCCAAAGCCTGATGGGACTGGCCCCTTCTCCGGTAGCACTGTTGCCAAAAATCGCCACCGTTGGACACCCCACCGCTGCGGCAATGTGGAGCGGTCCCGCATCGATCGTCACGCACAATTTGGCAGCTTGCAAGGCTCCGGCCAGTTGGGTGAGGGAGGTGCGGCCCCGCAGATCGATCGCGGTCGTTTGGGTCAGGATTTGGTCTTCCAGTTCATCTCCATAGTAAAGTTGCCGTTGTCGTTCCGAGCAACTGCCGATTAAGCCCACCGTCAGTCTCTGGTCTTGACACCAGCGGATGACGGTTAACCAATGATGTAGGGGCCATTGCTTAGCGCGACGGGTGGCGGTGCCGTGGATCAAAACGTCGGGTACCGGGAAGTCGGGGGAACGACTGGGCACCTCCAGCCGGAAAAAATCTGTTTCCACGTAGGCGATGCGACAAAAAATCTCGCTAATGTAATTAGTTTTGAGCATAGCCCGATGGCGGTCTAAAAATGCGTTACTATGCCAATCGCAGTCCTGAAGCATTGCCTGTACCGGATCCTTGGGATCGATCAGTTTGCGGCCAAAGTCAGGCACCAACCCTGCCCCAGCTAAATAGGTGGGGCGAATGGCCGTCACCATCACCAGATTAATTTCGCTGAATTCATCGCAATTGATCGCCAAATCGTAAGCTCCGGCCTGTTGTTGACGCTGGCGCACCGCTGCGGCCAGAGTGTCTAAAAAATCGGCCCGATCGCTATACAACGAAAACCGCCAGTCAATATAGGGACAATGGAGTTCAAACTCCACCGTAATCTCGCTGCCGAAAAAATCCAGGGTACAATCGGGGTACTTTTGCTTCAGGCCCCGCAACAATGGAGTCACCACAACAAAGTTGCCCACCTTACTGGACGAAAAAATGGCAAGATGGGCATTGGCTCTGAGGGGCTGATCGGCAAAAATTTCCATTCAAAATCTCCAGTTCCGTTCCTGACACCTGCGCTCTGCTGCAATCCAATCATGACCCAAGTTCCCCATTCTGCGATCGCGCTCCCCGAACTTCCCCCTGACGATGCCCCCCTGCGCAGCGTCCATACCCATACCCTGGTGCAGGTGCTGGAGCACCTGGGAATTTCCCTGGTAGTTTCGACCGATCGAGCCAACAAACTGATTGCGATCCGGGCCGATGGGCCTGCCGTCAATACCCATTTTCGGGTGTTTCAACAGCCCATGGGAGTAGCCGCCACTCCCGATCGTCTGGCCCTGGGAACCGCCGCTGCTATTTGGGAACTCCACAACATTCCCAGCGCTGCAGCACAGGTGGAACCCAAAGGCAAACACGATGCCTGCTATGTCCCCCGCACCATCCACGTTACGGGGGATATTGATAGTCATGAGATGGCCTGGGCAGGCGAAGAACTGTGGTTTATTAATACTCGCTTCTCTTGCCTTTGTACCCTGGATAAACGCTATAGTTTTGTCCCCCGCTGGCGACCGCCGTTTATTACCGCCTATGACCTGCGCGATCGCTGTCATCTCAATGGCCTGGGGGTGCGGGATGGCCAGCCCCGCTATGTGACTGCGCTCGGGGAAACCGATAGACCCAATGGTTGGCGCAAGAACAAAGCTTCCGGGGGCATTTTGATCGATATCGCCAGCAACCAGATTCTTGTGCGGGGTCTCTCCATGCCCCATTCTCCTCGCTGGTATGCCAATCGACTTTGGTTGTTGGAATCGGGCAAAGGCAGCCTGGTCTATTGGGATACCCAAAGCCACCGTCTCGTGACGGTGGCCCAACTGCCTGGATTCACCCGGGGTCTGGACTTTTATGGCAATTTCGCCTTTGTCGGGATTTCCCAAGTCCGCGAATCGGCAGTTTTCAGCGACCTCCCCCTGACCCAAACCTTAACGGAGCGCATCTGTGGAGTCTGGGTTGTGAATATTCACACGGGTGAAACCATCGCCTTTTTGCGCTTTGAGGATGCAGTAGTCCAGGAAATTTTTGCTGTGTCGGTTCTCCCTGGAATTCGCTTCCCAGAAGTGGTTGAGTGGAAAACGGACTCAATCGGAACCGCCTATGTGTTGCCGGATCAGGCATTGGCTGAGGTCGTTGCTCCGTCTGCGGACTGGGAATTCGCCGAAACCTATTTCACTCAGGGCAATCAGCTTTACGAGCAGGGCCAGTTAGCGGCAGCGATCGCCGCCTATCGTCAATGTCTTGACCTCCAACCCACCTACCTGCCGGCCCGCTATAACCTGGGGGTAACCCTGGGAGACCTGGAACGGTATCCAGAAGCCATTACGGCACTCGAGCAAGTCGTTGCAGCGGAGGCCCGTCATGGGGAGGCTTGGAACCTGTTGGGCTTTGTTTACGGTCAGCAACGCCAGTTAGATCGGGCCATTTCCTATTACGAACGAGCGATTCAAATTCGCCCTGATTTTGCCAAGGCTCATTACAATTTGGGCATGACCCTTTTGCAACAGGGAGAGTTTGAGCAGGGCTGGCAAGAATCGGAATGGCGGTGGCAGACCGATCAATTTACCCCCTTTCAAACGCCTCATCCCTACTGGGATGGGCAACCGATCCCCAATAAAACACTGCTGATCCATACCGAACAGGGAGCTGGCGATGCCATCCAGTTTATTCGTTACCTGCCCCTAGTAGCCGAGTGCTGCGGCAAAATCCTGTTGGTCTGTCCCCCCAACCTGATGTCAATTTTTCAAGGTCTGGCAGCGATCGCGGAGATCCGCCCCCCTGGCGAGATTGCCTTCGACGCCTTTGACACCTACATTGCCTTGATGAGTCTGCCCTACGCGCTCAAAACTCGTTTAGAGACCATCCCTAACCGTATTCCCTACCTCCAGGTTCCCCCTGCCAAACGATCTCTCTGGGCGACAACGCTGCTATCGCCTCAATCTCCAGAGCAATTACGTGTGGGTTTTGCCTGGGCAGGGAGTTCTACCCATGCCAACGATGCTAACCGCTCCTGCGCGATCGCGGATTTTCTCCCCGTGTTGCAAACTCCCCAAATCCAGTTCTACAGCTTGCAGGTGGGCAATCGCGCTCCTGAGATCCAGCAATTGCCTCCCCATCTACCCGTGCAGGATTTGAGCCATTACCTCAAGGACTATGGCGACACCGCCGCCGCGATCGCGCAACTGGATTTGGTCGTTACAGTGGATACATCCGTGGCCCACTTAGCCGGATCCCTGGGCAAACCCGTGTGGACAGCATTATGTTACAACCCCGATTGGCGCTGGCTTTTGGATCGAGAAGATAGCCCCTGGTACCCCACCATGGTGTTGTTCCGTCAACCCCAGCCGAAAGACTGGGCTTCAGTGTTTGAAAACATCGCTCAACGCTTGCAGCAGTTGAAGCAGATTGCTGGAAATAAAATTACCGACAAAGAGGAAACTGGCGACTGATACCATTTTGGATTTTAGATTGCCGATTTTGAATTGAAGGAAGGCTGGGCAAGCGTCCCTTTTGGGCAGTCATTCTGCCAATTTCATCCGTGCTCAGCTCAAAATTGTTGTTATTTAGCTCGACATTGCTAGTGTCAGCCTTGATGATTCGCTCGCCAGGCCAATCTTGAAACCTTTAAATGACAGCAGTGCCAGGACTTCAGCATCAAGTTAATGACTTTTCGATCGGGCAGTCGAACCATTAAACGATTGAAAAGTCTAGCAAGAGGATTGTCATACAAACTGCGCCATCCTTAACTCGTTTGCAAATGCCTTAAAATTGGGAATAATCGATATAGCCCTACAGTTGAATGGCGCTGACTTAAGCAAGAATTGAGCGCTGAAAGTCTTGGAAATCCGTAGGATGGGCAGTGCCCACCAATCTTATGTAAACGCCATTCATCCGTAGGGTGGGCACTGTCCACCAACCTGATGTAAACGCCATTCAGCCCTATAGTTATAAAGTAAGACATTTCTGTTAACCTGACCGGATTTGAGGCTGGCTTTAACGGTTCGTTCCAAATCATTGGCACTCCGGCAAATGTGGCTGCTTTTGTGCAGCAAGTCAACACTGGTTCCATTACGGTTGAGACGTTCATCTCAGCACCAGCAGTACGAGTGACGCTAGCAGTCTCAGCAGTCTGGACGTCAGCCAATTTGTCGGGTTGGCGGAGTTATGGGAGCGACGCGATCGCGCTTTCGCCTGTGCCACAATTCCCCCCTTCACGCTAGAAGAAAAAGACAAATCAGCAGCAGACGAGTTACTAATAGATAAGACCTGTGTCCCCTTCGACCGGTTCGAGACCCCCAATCATCTGATTAATGAAACGGCAGAGACCCCCTGAGAGAAAACCTTCACCCTTCACAACAGTATCTCCACAAAAGCCAATACCAACGAAGATCGAGACACTCCTACCGTCATTTTGGAAGACGCTGAATTTTAGGGTTGACCGGGGCAACGTCAAGGACAAACGATACTGCATTAGCGCAGTCTGGTTCTGGGTTGAAGCCGTGACCGTTCCCATCACCGCCAGATGGGTTAAAAAAGCTTCTATCGCTGCTGCCTCCATTTCCTGGAGATATCAATTGTTATGAGAAAGACTGTACGCAGCTCCAGATCCCATACCTTTTAGTTTTAGAACAATTTAGCACCTGATAGTTTCAGATCCTTACACTGCTAAGCAAAAAGCAGGCAAGAATCCACCAAGAAATTATTCGTTGGTCAAATCCAATTTTAGCTTCTGTCAAGGAACTCAAAGGTAGACTATACAATATACTAAATGACGGTTATTTAGCACTGAGTCAAGATTGTGAGGAAGAAGTTGATCCAAATTGGTCAATTTTATATGAGTACTTCATGAATAGTACGCTTTATCTTTTTGGCCAATACTTTTGTTGGGCTCGCATGCTAGAAGAAGAATTGAGTTTTGAACTATTTGAATCCCAGAAAGAAAAAGATGATTTCTTTCGTGCAATGAAATTTGTTTCAACGTCACTTTCAACTTTTCCGCCTGATTATTCTTGTCGTGGAAAAGACTTTCAAATATTTAGGCTTCAACAAAGAGTCATTGGCGAATTATGCATGGTTATTGATGTCAATCAGAAACGAGGGGTTATTAGTTATGCAGATTTTCTTAAGAAACTAGAAGATGAGGATGATTCTTTTAAGCAGAATTTTTCTCCTCTTCGAAATTTACTGGAAGATATTAGCCCAGCAAGTGAATGTCGGTGGAAAAGGCTGTTAGCCATGAGCATAGCTCTAGAGGAATTAGAGTCAAAGTGTAAAAAAATCCTTAAAATAGATGAATTCTCAAAATAATGTAATTTTAGGTTTAATAAATGAGTGCAAACGAGCCGCTTCGTAGGCTAGGTTGAAGCATTAAGTCCAGCAATCAATAAGTCTTTGCGTGCCTAACTTGGCGTTGGAGCGGATGTGAAGGCTAAAGCATCGGGCTTTATTATAAAATACTCTCGCACCGCTCAACTTTACCGTTATGCTGCAGCGCGCAGCGACTCTCGTCTATCCTTACCTTTGGCCATTGAACTCAATCGGGTGGCGCGATCGTTCTTGTGAAGACGCGATCGCGCGGCGATTGAACGAGATTGGGTGGCGCGGTCGTTCTTGTGAAGACGCAATTGTGCGGCGATTGAACTGGATTGGGTGGCGCGATCGCACTCGTGCGCTGCGGCATAACTAAGTCGTTCGAGCGACGGAGCATCGATCCGAGCTTGGTAGAAAAGGCTATCTGCTGTCGCTCAACTCCAGGGCATTAGGTGTAGGTCTTGCTCGCCTATTTGAAAGCAAAGATTAATTTCTTGCAAATATCGCGATCGGCAATCGTCTACTATATTAAATGGTGAGTGATTGCTAATCCTATGACAATAGCACCCATGTCCATAAAGCAGTATGTTAAGCAACAAAACAATGGATATTGGCTTGAAGGAACACGCATTTCCCTTGACTCAGTTGTTTATTCATTCTTGAATGGCGAATCCCCCGAAAGCATTGCCCAAAATTTTCCTCTACTCTCTTTGGAACAAGTCTATGGTGCGATCGCGTTCTACCTTGCCAATCAAGAACTTATAGATGCGTATTTGGAAGCGGGTGAAGCCGAATTTCGGCAGTTACAAGCGCTATGTCAGGAAAGAAGTCCTTTGCTTTATCAAAAATTGAAAGCGGCTCAATCCCAAAAGCATAGTGCCGCATGACAGCAATTCGATTTCAAGCTGATGCCGATCTTAGACAAGCAATTGTGACGGGTTCGCTCCGCAGGCAGCCAAAACTGGATTTTCGTTCAGTCCATGAAGCAAGGTTTGAGGGAATTGAAGATGCAGACGTTTTGGCCATTGCAGCACGAGACGGTCGAGTGCTTGTCACACACGATCGTAAAACCATGCCAACCGAATTTGGGCAATTCATTACTTCGCAAACGAGTGCTGGTGTTCTCATTCTTTCGCAGAATCTTCCTATAGCTGAGGCGATCTATGCAATCATTCTGGTGTGGAAGGCATCTACAGCAGAGGAATGGATTAATCAGATTATGACGTTTCCATTCTGAAAAGCTTGCAAAATTTGTTCTTGGGGTCTACTAAGTTACGCGATTTTGTGGAGTTCGATCGTTTCTGCTGTAGTTAAGCCTATCACACAGTTTTTGGTCTTTCCTAACCATAGTCTCTGAGGCAGATAAGCTGTAGACCTTGCCGTTTCTAACCCGCTCTTGCAGCGGACGCGCAGGGTAAAGGATCGGTTTTTTTCGAAAGATTGTCTCGCGCCGGTGAATGTTACCGTTATACAGATCTCGAAGAACCCAAATGGTGGACCTAACTCGATACGACGGAAAGCGATTCGCGCTGTTGCTCTGCGGACAGTCAGAGGATGGTGAAGATGATTGGGCGGTGTTTCCTGGTATCGCTCGATTGAGAGACAACTGCTTGTTCCTTGAGCGTTCTAGGGATGCGCCGCATGTCGAGATTCAGCCGGAGTGGTACGAGCGGATTAAGCCTACCAACAACACATCCCGAGACATTCTCCAAGGTGCCGAATACTACCTGGGTCTCACAGTCGGAAACATCTCGGACGAGGACGCCAAGGGGCTTGAGGGGATCGGGTTGAAGTGGCCGAGTTAAGAATGAAGCCACCATATAACAACTTCTTGAAGCTGACGGTCACGTTGCTTGCTGACGCAAGCGGTGCGTCCGCAGCTTAAGAAAACGTTATGCTGCAGCGCCCAGAGCCTCTCGTCTATCCTTCCTTCGGCTATTGAAATAGATTGGGTGGCGCGGTCGTTCTCGTAGGGGAACGCGATCGCGCGGAGCTTGGACTGGATCAGTGGCGCGATCGTACGGGTTCAACGCCTTCAATAGCACCCCATGTCCTACAGCAGCGTTAAAACCCTTGCCAGTATCCAATTTATTGCAGGAGTATCGCTGGGGAGCAATCGGATCTAGTACAATTGCCTGTAAAGTGGGCATCATTAGCAGGCTGAAAAACTCGATGATTAGATTGAAAATAAAATAGGAGTTATTCATGGCTTTTAGCGATTATAAAACGATTGCTCAAGTTCAAGAAGAGTATAATATTAAATATTTGGAAGCATACTTTATTGAGATCGCCGATCTAAAACCTTCTGATTTTTTTGTCAAGGAATTTGAATTCAGCGAACAGAACATGGATATATATACATCTGAATCATCAAGATGCGAAAATATTATTTATCCAATTTTAAGAGAAGTTTATAAAAGTTTTATTGATCAATATACTCTTTGGAGCCACAAGTCCATAACCTATGATGCTCAACTCAATGGAACACCTGATTACTTGTTCTCAACAAAATCAGAATTAGGTAAAACTGTTTTGGGTTTTCCAATTGTCATTGTTGTTGAAGCAAAAAAGAATGATTTTAGTGAGGGATGGGGGCAATGTCTAGCTGAGTTGATTGCTGTGCAAAAATTAAATAAAGCCGAGGAACTTCCTGTGTATGGGATAGTAACGGATGGAGAATTATGGCAATTTGGAAAGTTAGTATCCGATAAATTCACAAAAAGCAAATTGAGAATTACGATTACCGATTTAGATAAAATTTTCGGAACGATAAGTTTTTTATTGTCAAGCAAAAGGGAAACAGATTTGAATTAAATTCTGTTTTTTCTTGTCCAGTTTGCCACCTTGACAGGGGCTATGCGCGAAGCGCAAAGCGCAGGCTACGCCCTACAGATCTTGACTGGCCTTGGCATCATCGAGACGTTGGTACCTTAGGCGACGGCAACGAAGTCGTTCCAGGAAAAGGCTGCTGAACTGGATGTTCCCTGGAAGCCACAATCGAACTCGCGATCGCGAGCGTCCTGGATGAAGAGGCTTTCACGTTTGAGGATTGCCTCTTAGCCAAATGACTTACTGAAGGCTCAATGATAATTTTGAGTGAAGGAGATAGGCCATCCATCGAAGTTTGCGCGATCGGTCAAACCTTTTGCGTTTTCAGTCAAAGGGATTTTAGCTAGCCGGTGACATCATAGAAGCATAGCAACTCAAGGGATGCCCCGCGCAAGCCCGCAGAGTTTTATTGCGTTTACGATTGGGAGTTTAATCCCCTCACAAACAACACACCTGTAGGGACACGGCAATGCTGTGTTTCTATGCAAGACATCCTCTATTCACCCAATTCTCGTTCCTTCTTGCTGTTAAGGGACTGCCCCGCGCAGGCTCACAGAGTTTTAATTGCCTTTAATTGCCTTTATTGCCATGCTTGCTTCCTCTTCCTTCCGCCAAAGTATCGCTCGCAGTACCCTGGCCGCTGCTCTTCTGGCCTTGACCGCAACCCCCAGCACGGCCCAAAGCATCATCGCTGCCCCCGATGGCACCAGTACCGCCATTATCCATGATGACAATACGTACACCATTGATGGCGGTACTCAGGCGGGAGCCAACCTGTTCCATTCCTTCCAGGCGTTTGGTCTGACGCCCCAGGAAACGGCGCATTTCTTGAGCAATCCCAGTATCCGTAATGTATTGGGCCGCGTAGTGGGGGGCAATCCTAGTACGATCGAAGGCTTGATTCGTCTCAGTGGTGGAAACTCGAACCTGTACCTGATGAATCCCACAGGTATCGTCTTCACCCAGGGGGCGCGTCTCGATCTACCAGGCAGTTTTGTGGCAACGACAGCGACACGGATTGGGTTTGAAGATGGTTTCTTCAATGCCACTGGTGAGAACAACTACGCAGCCCTGGCGAGCAATCCCACCCACTTTGTCTTTGACACTGGCACCGGATCGATTTTCAATCAAGGAGAACTGGAGGTGGCCGCAGGAGAATCGCTCTGGTTGGTGGGTGGCAGCGTATTGAACACGGGCACGCTGAAAGCGCCAGCCGGCAATGTGACGATCGCCGCTATTCCCGGCAGCCGACAGATCCGCATTAGCCAGGACAATATGCTGTTGAATCTGGTGGTCGAAGCAATTCCCATGGACGAAGCGGCGGGAGCGGCAGGCGCAGCGGCAGACGAACGTATCGGTTTGCAACCTACCGATCTGCCTCGCTATCTTACGGGTGGCGAAGCGCTGGGTAATGCCGACGCCGTCACGGTAGCTGAAGATGGCACTGTGTATCTGAGCGGCAGCAGTACTGCAAGGGAATTCCAAACCGGAGATGTGGCTATTGCGGGCACCGTCGAAGCGGCTACAGTACAGTTGATGGCAGCGGGACAGGTGATGTCAACGGAGTATGACCCGGTACAGGGAAAGACAACGGTGGTGCGATTTCCAGAGCAGGACAGCGCTCCGCTGGCATTGACGGCGATTGATACCACGGTAGAGGATTACCGCAGTTTTCTTTTTGGCGGCACCGCTGGCACCATTGCTTTTACTGTGAATCCTGACGAATCGGGGATTGCAGCCATTGGCGATCGGCTTGCGGCCATTGGTGGAGCTGGAGAGAAAGTTGATGCCATCCATATTGTCTCGGAAGGCAGTGCAGGGAATTTTTGGTTAGGTAGCGATTTTGTTTCCCATGAAAACATCGGACAGTATGAAACGCAACTGCAAGCCTGGAGCGCTAATCTAACGACCTCAGCCGATATGCTGCTGTATAGTTGCTTGACGGCATTGGGAGCAGCGGGGGACAGCCTGATCCACAGTCTGGCTGAAGCGACGGGAGCGGATCTTGCCGCCTCAACGAATATCACGGGCAGTGCTGCGCTTGGAGGGGATTGGACGTTAGAGAAGAGTACGGGCAATATTGAGGCATCTCCGGGCTTTACATCGGAGAGTCTGGTAAATTATGACGGAAAATTGGCCATCTTTACGGCCACCAATGGCAATGATGCCGGAGCAGGATCCTTAAGGCAGGCGATTAGCGATGCCAATGGCACCGCAGGAGCCGATGAAGTGCGCTTTAGCGACGTGACATTGGTGGATTTGACGTCAGCGGAACTCAGTATTACCGATGAGTTGACCCTCACCGGAGGAGCGACCCATGTGACGGTGCAGCGCAATGCGGGTGCAGGGAATTTCCGCATTTTCGATGTGACGGGAGGAGCGAAAACCACATTCGACAATTTGACGATTACGAATGGACGGACTGGCGATCGCGGCGGTGGCATTCAGTCCAATGGTGAAGTCCATCTCGCCCGTAGCACGGTTTCGGGCAACTCGAGTACCGATCGCGGGGGGGGGATTTATACGCCAAGAGCGGTGACGCTGGCCGATAGTGTCGTGTCGGGGAATTCCAGCAACCAGTATGGGGGTGGAGTGGCGACGCGATCGCAGATAACCGCAACCAACAGCACCGTATCGGACAACTTCAGCCGTCGCAATGGGGCCGGACTCTATAGCCGCAGTGGCAATATTACCCTTACCGATAGCACCGTATCGGGCAACTCCAGCAACCGTCATGGTGGCGGGGTTTGGGCGAGAAGCAGAACCATTACCCTGACCAACAGTACTGTATCGGGCAACTCCAGCAGAGTATCGGCAGCGGGGACGTACAGCCAAACGATAAACATCATTGATAGCGTCGTGTCCGGCAACTCCAGCGGCGATTTAGGTGGCGGCGTCTATGCAACGGGAACGATGAATATAACAAACAGTACGATTTCCGGAAATTCCAGTCGCAGTAAAGGCGGTGGGATTTATTTCCGAAACAATCTGAATTTAACCAACAGCACGGTATCGGGCAATTCCAGTAACCGGGGGGGTGGCATTTACTCCAGAGGCGGCGGCACAACCACCATTACGAACAGTACCCTCTCCGGTAACTCCAGCACCGATCGCGGTGGCGGCATTTTTGCCAGAGGGAGAAGCGGTGGAACGATAACGGCGCTCAACAGCACGATTGCCAACAATACAGCTGGCAGGGATGGCGGCGGCATTTTCAGAAATGCGGGAACGGTTAATCTGACCAATACGATCGTGGCCAATAATGTTGCTAATCGGAGCGGCAACGACCTCTCTGGTAGCTTCAATACGGTTGAAAACAGTCTCATCGGCGATACGGCAGGGGCAACCATCGCCACGAGCACGAACAATGTCACCGACGTCGATCCCGGACTCCTACCCCTGGGCGACTATGGGGGCGAGACCCAAACCCATGCCCTGCGGCCCGACAGTCCGGCGCTGAACGCGGGCAATAACGCGCTCGCTGTGGATGCTATGAGTGCTGCACCGCTGAGTACCGATCAGCGGGGGGCTAATCGCATCGTTGACGGCACCGTGGATATCGGCGCTTACGAGTCTCACGGATTTTCTCTTTCACCCCTCACGTCTACCTCTGCCGTCGACCGCGATGCGACTGCGTTTTCTCCGATTGATGCTTCGTTCCAGGTTGTCGAGACTGCGTTCTCGAAAGCCCTTCCCCTTGACGGTTTAAGGGTTGAGTATTCTCTCAGTCAGTCGGGTGTGTTGGGATCGTTCAGTAATGGCCCGACAGTGGTGACCAATTCCCAGGGGATTGCGGTCAATTCCCTGAACCTGACGGGGTTTGAGGAGAGCTTTAGCGGTTCATTCCAAATTCTTGCCACTCCGGTTAATTTAGCCTCCTTTGTCCAGCAAGTCGGAAATAATTCCATGACTGTTGATACGTTTAAAAGTAGCATTAGCACGGTTAACCCGGTCAGCACGGCGATTAGTGACAATCTCAATTTTAGTCATTTTGTGGGTTTAGCTGACTTGTGGGAGCGGCGCGATCGCGCCTTCGCCTGTGCCACGATTCCCGATTTCAATCTAGAAGACGATGGGTCGCAGTCAGCTGAGACGTGTTTTCCCTCCAGCCCGTTCGAGACTCAAAACAGACTCATCAGCGAAGATTGAAGGGGGGCAGGTGCGGAAGACTTGGGAGGTTCGAATCCCTGATGGCAGACTGCCAAACCATATCCATAAGTGTTCGCTTTCATTGAATTCACTCGATAGTTTCGGCCTGGAACGCATTTTTTGTCCGCTGCAGTGCGGAATGCTGGCTCAACGCTCTGTAGATGAAAAGCGCTCAATTGATTTAGGAGATAGCATACAGGAATGCAAAGTTTAATCAAACGTGGCTTAAGTCTGATTTCTCTGGGTGCGATCGCGTCAAGCTTTACTCTGGTTGCTGTCCCCGCCCAATCGGACACAGGGAAAGTGGATTCGAGTTGTTCTTATAACGGCATTGCGTTAAAAGGGAAGGTGCAAGTTGTTGATTCCTTCCCAGATATTAAAGTTAAGGTCGTTGGCAGCTTTCCCGATTTAAAGGTTGAAGAAGTCACTAGCTTCCCAGACAGCTGTGGCAAGTGGGAGTTTGTTAACAGCTTTCCCGACTTTAAAATTCAATATGTTGATTCTTTCCCCGATATCGAGATTGAGTTTGTCAATTCTTTTCCTGGTCTTCCTTAAGAATTCTATGCTCAAATGACGGTTGGCAACCTCCCACCAGCCAGAGTTCTGGTTGGTGGGCATTGCTCATGAGAATGTCCACCCCCGCCTCCAGCAAAAAAGTCCCGCTCGAATTGCTAGAGATTTGGTCAGACCTACTTTGCTATGCTGCATCAGACCATTGAATCAAAATACTGTAGCGAGACTTCATTCTTGTGCTTCCTCTGGCGCTCGTTTGATAACGGCTAATTGCTGAAGAGCATTGTTAACATCTTGCTCCTGATAGCGTTTAGCATCTTCTCCATCCTGGCCTGATAGTGTAACTCTTTCTGGAAGCAAGGGATGAAACCAATTGGTGTGGCTACCTTCTTCCTGGACGATAGATGAATCCTGCTCTCAGGAGCAGACGTTTCAGTTCTCTAATTTTTTTGGGCATCAACCAAAGACTATTTTATCTTCATCAATATCATTCTAGGTGAAGCGCTCTACTCAACCTGCAGATTGGGGTTAGGGGCTGTTCAAAGAATAAGTGCATTCTTTTTGGGATGAGTTTTAAGTTTTAAGTTCTAAGTTTTGAATGAATGGGCAAGATTAGCTTCAATGGATGTTCAATCCTCTGAACGGCTGACACAGAGCCAAAGTGTGAAGTTATTTTTGCCTGCTTGCTTAATTTCGCAGATGTAGGTATAAATCCTGTTTCTGAACACCCTAAAGCAGGAATACAATTCCAGCCAGCAGATCCCTACATCCAGAAAAATTTGCCCGAAAGGATTTCGGTCATCTACACTGTCATTAGGCATTGTGAATGTGTAACAAATTAGCGAATGCCCAGCAGCAAGCTCAGTGAATTTCTATTCTCCCTTATTACCATGTTTGCTTTTTCTCCCAAGCTCCATCTCATCGCACGTCCTACCCTGATCGTTTTTGCCCTGACCCTGGCTGCAGCTCCTGCCTACGCTCAGAGCATCACTGCTGCTCCGGACGGTACCAACACCACAATCCTCCATAATGGTAATCTCTATACCATTGATGGCGGCACCCAGGCCGGAGCCAACCTGTTTCATTCCTTTGGCGAATTTGGCCTCACCCCCCAGGAAACCGCTCACTTCCTGAGCAACCCCAGCATTCGCAATGTGCTCGGTCGCGTGGTGGGGGGCAATCCCAGCACGATTGAAGGCATGATTCGCTTGAGCGGCGGCAATTCCAACTTATTCCTGATGAATCCGGCGGGCATTGTCTTTACCCAGGGTGCGAGCCTGGATCTGCCGGGGAGTTTTGTGGCCACAACCGCAACACGGATTGGGTTCGAGGATGGTTTTTTCAATGCTTATGGGGCAAACAACTATGCAGCGTTGAGCAGCGATCCGACTGGCTTTATCTTTGACACCGAAACAGGTTCGATTTTCAATGACGGGATCCTGGAAGTCGCTGAGGGACAATCTTTGTGGCTGGTGGGGAGCAGCGTTTTGAATACGGGCACGCTGAGGGCACCAGGGGGCAATGTCACCATCGCGGCTGTTCCAGGGGGCCACCAGATCCGGATTAGCCAGGACAATATGATGCTGAATCTGGTTTTAGATGCGGTGCCGCTGGATGAAGGGGTCGCCATCGATCCCATGGGGTTGAGACCCGCAGATCTGCCCCGTTACCTGACAGGCGGGAGCGAGCTTGTGGGGGCCAACACGGCCACAATTGCAGCAGATGGTACGGTTTATCTGACGAGTACTGGGGGGACGTCCGCGCCATTTCAACCGGGCGATGCGCTGATTGCTGGCCCCGTGGAAGCGGCAACGGTACAGCTGATGGCTGCTGGACAGGTGACGCCAACCAATTACGATCTGGTGCAGGGCGAGACGACCGTCGTACGCTTTCCGGAGCAGAACAGCGATCCGCTGGCGTTGACGGCGATTGATACCACAGTGCAGGATTACCGCAGCTTTCTGTTTGGCGGCACCGCTGGCACGATCTCGTTTACAGTCAGCCCAGAAGAAAGCGGCATTGCAGCCATTGGCGACCAGATGGATCTGATCGGTGGCGCGGGAGAGAAAGTTGATGCCATCCATATCGTCTCGGAAGGCAGCGCCGGTAATCTCTGGTTAGGCAGCGACTTTATTTCTCACGAGAATATTGACCAGTATGAAGCCCAATTGCAAACCTGGAACGTCAATCTGACGACCTCTGCCGATATTCTGCTCTATAGCTGCCTGACCGCATTGGGAGAAGCGGGAGATACAGTCATCAACCGTCTGGCTGATGCCACCGGAGCCGATGTGGCGGCGTCGACCAACATCACCGGACATAGTGCCTTCGGCGGCGATTGGGTGTTAGAGAAAAGCACCGGCACGATCGAAACTGGGCTTGGCTTTGAAGCTGGGGTTATAAGCGACTATCAAGGGAAATTGTCAATTTTTACGGTCACCAATGGTGGTGATGCCGGCGCTGGATCGTTAAGACAGGCGATTAGCGATGCCAATGCCTTAGCGGGAGCGGATGAGATTCGCTTTAGTGGGGTGACGTCGGTGGATTTGACCTCGGCGCAGCTGGCGATCAACACCGGAGACTTGACGATAACGGGCGGAACAACGAATGTTACGATTCAGCGGACCGCAGGGACTTTTCGCATCTTCAATGTCTTGAATGTGGCGACGACGTTCGATAATCTGACGATTCGCAATGGTCAGGTCGCGGGCAATGGCGGCGGCATTAGTTCCAATCGCGCCGTTACGCTAACGGATAGCACAGTATCCGGTAACTCAAGCAGTGTCAGAGGGGGCGGGGTTTATATTGGCTTTGGCGGAACGCTGGCCCTCACCAACAGTACCGTCTCGAGCAATTCGAGTGCGAACGGCGGCGGCATTTATACGAGAGGGGCACTGACCCTTGACAATAGTACAGTGTCAGGCAACACGGTGACGAGTCGAGGTGGCGGCATTCGTGCTCTGAACACCGTAAACCTGAGCAATAGCACCGTCTCAGGAAATACAAGTACCGGTAATGGCGGCGGGATTTATTCTAATAGTATTACGACCCTGACCAACAGCACCGTATCGGGGAATACGAGTGGTGGCATCGGCGGCGGCATTCGATCGTTGAACCAGGTGAACCTGACCAATAGCACCGTATCGGGAAATATGAGTACCAGTAATGGGGGGGGGATCTATACGAGTTCTACGGTAAACCTGACCAATAGCACCGTATCGGGGAACAGTAGCAATCTGACAGGGGGTGGCATTCGGGCGCGCGGCGGCACGATTCGTAACAGTACGATTGCGTACAATACTGCCGGGACAACGGGTGGGGGTATTTTCAGAGTCTCTGGAACGTTCGATATTGCCAACAGTATTGTTGCTCAAAACACTGCGACTGTAACGGGGAACGATCTTTCAGGTACATTCACCACCATCGAGAACAGTCTGATTGGCGATACTGTCGGGGCAACGATTACAAATGACATTAACAATCTGATCGGTGCCGATCCGCTCCTTTTTGCTCTGGGGGATTATGGCGGCAGTACCCAAACTCATGCGCTGCGGCCGGATAGTCCTGCCCTGAATGCGGGTAGCAATACCCTGGCAGTGGATGCGATCGGTATGGCAGCGCTCAGTACTGACCAGCGGGGCGCAGGCCGTATTTTTGGCGGTACGGTCGATCTGGGGGCTTACGAGTCCCATGGATTTTCGCTCTTACCGGTTACACCGACCTCGGCTGTGGATCGCAATGCGACTGCGTTTTCTCCCATTGATGCGTCCATGCAGGTGGTGGAGAATGCCTTTTCTCAACCGCTTCCTCTAGCAGGACTGAGTGTGGGGTATGCGCTCAGCGATGCGGCGGTGTTGGGGTCGTTTGGCAGCGGCACGACGGTGGTGACCAATGCTCAGGGGATTGCGGTAAATACACTCAATCTGACGGGCTTTGGGGATAGTTTTAGCGGTGCGTTCCAGATTCTGGCGACGCCGGTGAGCGTGGCGTCTTTTGTGCAGCAGGTCGAGGGCGGTCTGCTGCCGGTGGATACCTTTGCCAGCGTTGTGGCGAGTCCGGTGGTGAGTGTGGGGACGGTCAGCAATAGTCTGGATTTCAGTGCCTTTGTGGGTCTGGCTGATTTGTGGGAGCGGCGCGATCGCGCCTTCACCTGTTCCACCATTCCTTTGTTTGTTTTGGCAGCAGAGGACGAGGAGCAGCAGGAGGAAGACTCGTCGCCCGGAGCGGAGGATTGTTTCCCCTACAGTCCGTTTGAAGCCCAAAATCGACTGATCGACTCAGAACCCGGCTAAGCATCGAGAATTAAATCACCTCACAAACAATAAACCTGTAGGGACACGGCAATGCCGTGTCCCTACGCGAGAATTGGCACTGAATTAAATTTTTGTTCCTAAGGATGTGGGGATCTCGATCGCGAATGTTGTTCCTTGTCCCAGTTGCGATTGACAGTGCAGTTGACCGTGGTGTTTTTCGACGACAATTTTATAACTCATGGATAGTCCCAAGCCAGTGCCCTGACCGACGGGCTTGGTGGTAAAGAAAGGATCGAATAATTTCCCCTGCACAGCTTGAGGGATGCCGTCGCCGTTGTCGCGAATCTGAATCTGGACGCGATCGCGCTCCAGCATGCGGGTCTGGATTTCGATCTGAGAGGCGCGATCGCAGCAAGCATCAACCGCATCAACCGCATTTTCCAGAATATTGAGAAACACCTGATTGAGCAGCCCCGCATAGCATTCCACCCTGGGCAAACAGTCGTAGTGTTTGATGATTTCAGTCATTCTTCCCTGGTCTGGATCCTGCAAGCGATGTTGCAGCAGCATCAGCGCATTATCAATCCCTTCATGAATATCAACTGCCTTTCGTTCGGCCTCATCCAGACGGGAGAAATTGCGCAGAGAAACAACGATGGCAGCAATGCGCTCAGTTCCCGTCCGCATTGAGCGCAGAATTTGCTCTAAATCCTCTTCGATAAAGTCCAGTTCAATCTCCTGGCGATAGTGTTCAATGGCTGCATCAGGTGTCGGATTAGCATTGCTATACAAATTTACCAGCGTTAATAACTCCTGAACATACCGTTGCACATAGGACAAATTGCATTTAATAAAGGTCACTGGATTATTGATTTCATGGGCAATCCCCGCCACCATATTCCCCAATCCAGACATCTTGACGGTCTGAATCAATTGAATTTGGGCATCCCGGAGTTCTTCGATCGCCTGTTCCAACTGCTGGGATTTCTCCCGTTCGTTACGCTCGCTCGTTCTCAAGGCTGCTTCCGCTTGTCTGCGGTGTTCGATCTCCTGTTCTAGCTGTTCGTAGGTGGCTAGCTGATGAAACACCCGCTCGAAGCTGCGGGCAAGATAGCGGATTTCGTTGGCAGGCAGCCTTTCATACAACTGGAAATTCCCGGTTTGCTGGCTGGATTCGACTGCCTGGTTGAGGGCTAGCAGGGGAGCGATGACGTTTTTCCGCAGCAGCAGTCCCCCAATCAGCAAAACCCCCGCGATCGCGAGCATGAAAACGGCCATAGACTTCAGCAAGGTCTGGCGCGCCTGCTGGTGCATTTCCTGCAAGTTGATAATTGCGATCGCAACCCCTCGTTCCGTTGTTGCACCAAAGAGCAGACTATTAAACGGCAAAACCTCCACCAGCACAGACTCCTCTCCCAACACCAGCCGCTGGTTTAGCATCTGTCCTGTTTGTGCAGCCCGCGCGACCAGATCCCCCAGTTCCGGGCGAACCGACTGATACGGCTGATTAATCGCAGTAATCCGATTATGAGACAGCACCATTCCCTCAGGATCCACAATCGCCACCTCAACCACATCCGGCAAACTGGCATAATTGCTCACCACCCGATCGAGCATACTGTCATAGCCCACCTCAATTAAGCCCTCAGTCGCAAACTGCAGCCCCTGCGTAATCGACTGCGCCCGCCGCTCCACCTGCCGATTGAGATCCGACTGCACCAACCCATAATTCATCCAGAGCGTCACAACACCCCCGATCGCCAGGGACAGCCCAAACCCCCCGATCAGTTGTTTAAACAGCGTCCGGTTTAATAGTTTGAGTACTCGTCTCAAAACATTGATATGGGTAACGTCAAAGAAAGGTGTTGGTCATTTAAGGGATGACTTGGCACCTGATGCCTTCGCCCCCAGGTGCCAGGTTATTCCCCGATCGACCAATGCCCAAGGAAATCGATTCGGCCTTACTCTTAGTTTTACTATAGAGAAAAAAGCAAATCGGCAGTTTTCAGCCTGGGTTATCGATAAGAATTAAAAATTGAAAAGATGAAAGACACTCAAACTCCCAACTTCAGCATTTTGAATGACAGAGATTAAAGATTCCATCAAGAACCCCGAATTCTATTTGCAACGCCTGATTTTCCGGGTAGAACTGAGAAAGCACCGAACGTATCCAAACGATTGGGGCAGTCAATGGGTAGAGGTGCGATACGCCTAAAATTGTACGAATTCGTAGTTAGCACTTTAGTGCTGCAGAGTCTATGGAGTAAAGACTACAACCTTTTTCACAACCCAAGTTTATTACCACAAATTAGCTGGTTCAGACCAGCAAGGTGGCATGTCCAGCCTGCTATTGTTCTATCCATTTGAGGTGACTGATCTGCCTTTCGCCCCTTCCCTCCTGCCCTCTGCCCTCTGCCTCCTGTCTTTCCCAACCCTTTTCTTCCGTTCCTCCAATTCTTATCCCCATGGATCGACGCTCTTTTCTAAAAACCCTGCCACTGTTCTGTTTCTCCCTCGCAGGCAGCAAACTGTTGGTCAGTTGTCAGAGTTCCCCCAGTTCAGGGCTAGAATCGCTACAATTCGGCATCCTCTCCACTGAAGACGAAGCCAACCAGAAGCCCCTATGGGAACCGTTTCTCGCCGCCATGTCCCAGGCCCTCGGCATCACCGTCACCCCCTTTTACACTGACCAATACTCCAACCTGATTGAAGCCATGCGCTTCGAACAGATTCAGATCGCCTGGTACGGCGGTAAAGCCTATGTTGAAGCCGCCCAGGTCGCAGGGGCCGAAGCCTTCGCTCTCACCCTGGCCAGAGACGGCAGCAAAGGCTACTACGCCCACTTAATCGTCCGCAAAGACAGTCCCTTCATCGACCAGGCCAAATCCCTGGGCGGCGATCGCTACGTGCTCGAAAACGCTACCCAATTGACCTTTGCGTTCAACGATCCCAACTCCACCTCGGGGTTCCTCGTGCCCAGCTATTACATCTTTGCTAAAAACAACCTCAATCCCCAAAAGGCGTTTAAGAAACTTCTCTTCGCCGGTAACCACGAAGCTGCCGCCCTCGCCGTCGCCAACGGTAGCGTCGACATCGCCACCAATAACAGCGAAGCCCTGGTCCGTTTAGCCAAAAGCTATCCCGACGCCTATCAAGCCATTGAGACGATCTGGACGTCCGTCTTAATTCCAGGCGATCCCATTGCCTACCATCGAAACCTACCCCAGCCCTTGAAACAAAAGATTCAGCAATTTTTCTATACCTACGACGATGAGGCTGTGCTCAATCCTCTAGATTGGTCTGGGTTTGAAGCGGCAACAGACGAAGACTGGAACCCGGTGCGAGAACTCAACATTGGCAAACAAATGCTGGACATTGAAGCCAACGAAAATATCAACCCTGCAGATAAAAACAAAATGCTAGAGGAGTTGCAGCAAAAACTCGACGCCCTGTCTTAAAAAAGGACTTCATCAACCCAGCATGTTTCTGACGTGTGCCAATGCTTCTTCCCCTGGAGTAGGTTGAACGGCACCGTCCCGAATCTCATCCCGCCGCCGCTTTGCCTCCGTAACCCAAGTCGCCTGAACCGTTTCATCAACCTGAGACTCAAAGCTCTCAATCAGCTGTTCCACTAACCGAATTCGTTGGTCGTTTGGCAAAGAGAGCGCTGCTGCAGTAATTTGCTCGATTGATAACATAACATAATTGAAAGTAGCAACTGCTTACATTTTACCAATCAATCCCAAGGAAATTTCCACCTTGCCCACGAACCTATATTGATCATGTAAGCCCAATTCTTCTCTACAGGGTTGTTGTTTGTGCAATGATTTAACTCGAAAGCCCGACCGTTCATTCACGCCATTCTCTATACTGAACTCAGGAGATCATCCGACCCAACCGCCCGCAGTCCTATGAAGCCCAGCAATTTCGCCACCCTCAAGCGTCTGTACAACGCCTTCGATCCCTTCCGTCCCCTGCCTGCAGGCGATCCAGCTTACGTAGACTGCGAAGCTGTGCAACGAACTCTGTCTGCTCAGCGGTGGCCACATTCGCAACCTGATGCTATTGATGAAAACTGCCCTGCGGCGTACCAGCACCCTACCCATCCGACCCGCTGCTGCCCAGCGGGCCATCGCTGAACTGCGCGAGACCTTCCGCAAGACGGTTAACGACGCCGAATGGGCTATGCTGGCCAGCGTCTATCGGACAAAACAAATGCCCAACGACGACGCCTACCGCAAATTATTGTTCAACCGCTGCATCCTGGAATATCACCCACTGGATGCTGACTCCGGCCAGAAACTGCAGCCCTGGCAAGATGTCCATCCCCTGATCTGCGATCTAGAAAACTTCCAGGCGGCCCTCGCCACCGTCGAAAATGCTGGACAGGAGGGATCCCCATGAATCCGGCTCTGATGTTGCAGTCCGACCGCCAGCTAGACGACGAGGAGTACCAATCCTTGCTCCGCGCCCTCAGTTGGGCGGAGGGGTTCGATCTGCTATTTGTGGAATGTTCTCCGGCCCAGGCCAGCCAGTTGATCGCCCAAACCCGCGCTGACCTGCCCCATAAGAATATCGACGTCCTCTCCCTCGCTGAACCGATCGACAACCTCTATCAGATCGTCGCTGACCTGCCCGATGGCGACAGCCTCAACATCCTCTTCATCCAGGGCATTGAGAAATCTCTGGTGGACTACATCAAACCGGGCGTCGGCGGTCAGGGGGACTATTACAAAGAGGACACGTTGCCGCCCATTTTGAACCACCTCAACCTGCAACGGGAGCGTTTCCGCGACAGCTTCAACATCTGCTTTGTCTTCCTGCTAGCCCGGTTTGCCCTCAAGTACTTCATTTTTCGCGCGCCGGACTTCTTTGACTGGCGTTCGGGTTCGCTGACCTTTCCCCCCGATCGAGATGGGCTGGAACAGGAGCTGTCGCGTTTGCGGGTCAGTCAACCAGAAGATGGCTCAGACTTGACGGCGGCGGAGTGCAAGAACAGGATTTTCCAGATGAATGCGCTGCTGGAGGCGGGGACGCTGGAGCCAGCACAGCAGGCGGATGTGTTAGCGCTGCAAGCGGTGCTGCTGATTGAAATTGGCGAGTTTCAGGCGGCGGTTGCGGGTTGCGATCGCGCCCTCCACCTGCACCCAGAACACGCCCCAGCCTGGAAAAACCGGGGCTGGGCATTGTATAACCTGGATCGTGACGAAGAAGCCATTGCCAGTTACGACAAAGCGCTGGCAATTCAACCGAATGATTCCAAAACATGGAATCGTCGCGGCCTTGCATTGCGCTACTTAGGTCGGTATGAGGAAGCCATTGCCAGCTACGATAAAGCTCTAGAAATTAAATCGCATGATTGTGAAATATGGTACCATCGTGGTCTTGCATTGTACTACTCAGATAAGTATGAGAAAGCCATTGATAGTTACGATCGAACACTGAAAATTGAACCGAATTTCTATTTGGCATGGTTGAATCGAGGACGCTCATTAAGAGCACTTAGTCGTTACGAAGATGCAATTTCTAGCTACGATAAAGCCCTGGAAATTAACCCTGAACTCTCTCAAGCATGGGATGCTAGAGGTCTTATCTTCCGGATCTTAGGCCATTATGAGGAAGCAATTTTCAGTTATAACAGAGCTCTAGAAATCAACCCTGGCGACTCCCAGATACAGTTATATAAGTCTTATGCATTAAGTCATTTGGGCCTTTATCAGGAAGCAACCTCCAGCCTTGATAAAGCTATTGAATACAATCCCGAAAGTTACATTTTATGGCATTACCGAGCTTATTCACTTTACTATTCAGGACAATATGAAGAAGCAGTCTATAGCTACGATAAAGCAATTGAAGTGATGAAGTTAAAAAATCATTATTCGTGGGGTTGGAGATCTACTATAACCCTTGACTCTGATCCATCTTACCTTGCTTGGTATGGCCGCAGTTTATCCTTGTGCCGATTAGGTCGATACCAAGAAGCGATCCTCAGTTTTAAGCAGTTTTTAGCCACTCCTGACCTTTACAAAGACAGCTTTAAACTCATTAGCTTTATAATTAAAGCTGCTACCAAAGCTGTTGTTCGGGGGAAATTAAGCTGGGAAGGTATTATTAGTGGATTCGCCTATGTCCTGGAAAACATTGGCTTGAGACCTTACCCTGCAAAACAAACCACCAAGCCGTTCAACGATTAAATCCCGTAGATTGAATAAAACAGGGTTCAAAAGATGGATGAATATCATTCCTTAGAAGAACAACTTTGGATGAAACTACGACTGCTCCCAGCGGCTCAACAGCAAATGATTTTGGGCTTGATTGAATCTCTCTTGTCTCAGAACAATCCGCAGAGCCAGGAACGCGATCCTAACCCACAGCGCTTGTTTGTAGAGAGCTGTGGAGTCTGGCAAGCAGATCCGCGTACGGCGGAAACTCTGATTGAAGAGATTTACTCGACTCGTACTTCGTCTGCTCAAGAATACGATTTATGAGCTATCTCCTGGATACTGACATTTGTATTTATTGGCTTAAAAACCGAGAACCGTTTAGGACAAAAGTGTTTGAAATTGGCTGGCAAAACCTTGCCATTTCTCAAATTACAGTTGCTGAGCTTTATTATGGAGCGTACAATGCGACTCAGGAACGGGTTGAGCCTAATCTCAAGCGGGTTGAAGGATTTATCGGATCTATAGAAGTTTTGGAGTTGAACCAATCTGTTCTGGTTGAGTTTGGTCGGTTAAAAGCCAGGTTACGCAAGCAAGGTAAAGTCGTTGCAGATTTTGACTTGTTAATTGCCAGTTTTGCAATTGCTCGCGATCGCATCTTATTTACCAACAACATTCGTCATTACCGCTCCATTCCAAACTTAGAGCTAGAGACTGCGATTTAGTGTTTTCAAGAGACCTAACTTTAAATCAGGTGCAGGGAAGCTAGGATCGGCTGGTTGAAAATATTGGCCACAATGCCCAGAGCAATCGTGCTCAACAACCCTTTAATCCAGCCCAAACTGCCCTCAATATTCTGGATTTTCAATTTCACTTCGGTCATATCCACCTGCAGCGTAGACACTGCCGACGTGAGTGTCCTGACATCAGACTTGAGTTGAGCGACATTAGACTTGAGTTCGTCTACATCTGCTTTGAGCTGATTGAGGTCTTTCTCAAAGATGGCCTGCCGTTCTGCATTCTTAATCAGCTGTGAAAGAATCGCCCCTTCATATTGTTGTCGGGTTTCAGCGGTGGCCATCGTTCTCGTCTCAGGTCGGCTGGCAATTCTATTGTGACATGTTTTCAGGCTTGAGAGCAGCCATTTCTGGCATGGGAAACCGATTGAGAATCTTCAAACCTTCATGAGATAAGCATTCAGAAGTTTTAAATCGTGGATCTTGGATTTTGAATTCTTGCTCGTTCTCTAGAAATATTGTAGAATTTGCGCCAGAATTGAGGAAGTAGTCATTAGTCCAACTAACCAGCAAGCTCAAGCTTGTCTGCGCGTCTGCCAGATGCTATCAAGCGGCTATCGAAATATTGAACTCTTTCGCTTTGATGACCAAACTGGACTGGTTTTTATTTTCGCCAGTGAAGAATTGCAAATTATTGTGCCCCCAAACGGATTGTGGAGTTTTCTCAATGCCCGCTGACTTTGAATCTATGACCAGCGCTGAATTGATCACCTACGCCCTGAGCCATCGGCAGGAGGTCGAGCCGCTGCGCGTCTTGTACCGCCGCCGTCAGCCTGACTCAGAAGTCACCTGGTATGGCCCGATGGTGACCGCCGATGGTACGCCGATTGAGGCCAATATCCGCATCGCTGAAGCGGCCATCCAGGAAAGACTTGAGTTGCTCGATCGGCAGAACCGTAACCGCATACGAGAAGAGGGTGCAGCTGATTCAGGGAATGATTATCCTGAATTCGAGAAAAATCAATGAACATGGATCCGTTAGAAGAAAGGGGCTGGACAAAACTACGACTGCTTCCAACAGCTCAACAACAAATGATTTTGAGCTTGAATGAATTGAGTAGGCAGTATTACGACTCGTCGGCAGTCACTCCAGCGCCGCTCCCTGCCACCAGAATCGGTTTGCGATAATGGGTTGGTTTATCCCCCACCGTTGCACCGCCCGTTATCATACTTTGGATCCCCGATTCAAAGAAGGGGTAGGGGAAGCGCGGTTCAGGGCAGCTAACTGCATCCAATCGCTGTTGCAGTTCTGCTGGGAGATCGAATGTCAGGGCACCGAGGTTGTCTTGCAACTGGTGCAGCTTGGTAGCCCCAATGATGACCGACGCGACAGCAGGACGATTGGCGACCCAGTTCAGCGACACCTGGGCCATAGAGCGGTTGAGTTCCCTGGCGATGACTTCTAATTCTGCCACGATCGCCCAATTCTTCTCGGTAAACTTATTGAACGCTGGATTGCCGCTGTTGGCCAGCGTCGCCAGACGACCCGATCCTTCACCCCCCTGCTCAGAGGGTTTGTACTTGCCAGAGAGCAGACCGCTGGCCAGCGGCGACCAGACCATAATGCCTGTCCCCAGAGTTTGCGCCAGTGCAGGGTACTCAAACTCAATATTGCGCTCTGCGAGGGAATATTCGAGCTGTACCGTGCTGATGGGTTCCCAGTGCCGTTCCTGAGCGAGGGTTTGGGCCTGGGCCACGTACCAGGCCGGAGCATCCGACAAGGCGATGTGGCGTACTTTGCCCGAGCGTACCAGGTCATCCAGCGTGCTCATCACTTCTGCTGCAGGGGTCACCCGATCCCAGGTATGTAGCATATACACATCGATATAGTCAGTGCCAAGGCGCTGCAGCGAGCCTTCTACAGCCCGGAGGATATTTTTGCGTCCGTTGCCGCCAGCGTTAGGATTACCGGGTTCAGCATTGTAGCTGAATTTGGTGGCAATGATTGCGCGATCGCGGCTATTGGTCTCTTTCACAAACCGGCCCAGCATGCGCTCGCTGTTACCATTCGTATACAGATCGGCCGTATCGATGAAATTGCCCCCCGCGTCCAGGTAAGCCTCAAACAACTGACGAGCATTCGCCTCATCTGTACCCCAGCCCCAGTCATCACCGAAGGTCATGGTACCAAGAGCCAGACGGCTGACTTTCAGCCCTGTATTGCCAAGCGTATAATAATGCATAGGTCTTTTTCTCCGCTGGAGCGTCATCTCATAGATGCGTTTACTGCAATGCGTTTACTGCAATGCGTTTACTGCAATGCATTGACTTCATCGGTGCGTTTACAATCATCACTATCCGTGCAACCCAGCGGAAAAAATTGGATCGGCTTGCTCAATTTTGGTACCAAATTGCTCCATATAGCAGAAGGCAGGAGGCAAAGGGAAGAAGGCAGAAGGGAAAGTTTAATTGCATCTGGTTTTGCATTTTTTATCCTGTCCCAATCTATTCTCGTAGTGCTATATCGTTTTTTCTAGTTCTCAATTTCTAATTCTCAATTTCTAACCCTCAGTTTCTAGTTCCCAGCCCATGCAGAGCCAGATTCATTTCGTCGACAGCCAAACCCTGCAACCCAACCCTGATGTCAATCCAGGCCGCATTCTCGTTTCCAGCAAAGACCTGAATTGGGACGGGATCTACATTGAAAAGGGCGAAAATGAAACCTTCAACCCTGATGATGTGACCGTCACCCAGCACTATTTTGCCATGAACGTGGGACAGCCTTTTGAGTGGGAATGGAAAGACGGCAAACGCTTCAAAACCCATTGTTACGATCCAGGCGACTTGTGGGTCAACCCAGCAGGGGTGCCTTTCTCTCATCGGATTAATACTTACAACCAGTTTGTGCTACTCACCCTCGACCCCGCCAAAATCGCTGACGTTCTGCCCGATCGGCCGCTGATTGAGCGTCAGGTTTTTCGACGGCAGCACAAAGCCCAGGATCGGCACCTGCAAACCCTAATCCAGGCTCTCCTGATCGAGGCAGAAGCCGGCGGTGACAATGGCAAGCTCTATGCCGATGCTCTATCGACAGCCTTAGTCGCGCATTTCGTCAACCATTACGGTAGCGAAATTTCCCTCGATTTGCCTGAAGAACGGGCAATCGAGCGACAGCGTCTAGGTCAGGCAATTGACTATGTAGAAGCTTACCTGACCGAAAATTTGAGCCTGAACGATCTAGCATTGGTATCGGGATTAAGTAAATTCCATTTTTCCAGATTGTTCAAACAAGCGTTCGGCTTAACGCCCCATCGATACCTGATGAAGCGACGGGTGGAACGTGCTGCTATGGTCCTTCAAAAATCAGTGTTCAAGCCAGATTCGCTGACCATTGCTCAAGTCGCTCATCAGTTTGGTTTTGCCGATCAGTCCCACTTTACACGGGTATTCAAGCAAGTTAAGGGTACAACGCCGAAGCAATTTCTGCAGCGATCCTGAACATCAATTATTTTGAAAAGAGTTTGACTTACCTCTTTGACGGAACCAGTGTCCCCTGATTAGGATGCTCAAAGAGCACGCCTGTGCCCATCTGTAGCTTGTGATGGGCAAGCTTCGCTTTGACCACATCCTACCAAGTTCGCGCAATTCCTTCATCTGGTTCCAGGAACTGGTTTCCTTGGCCTGATGCGGCCCAACTTTATTGCTGACGTACTTGCATGAGGGTTTCCAGCATTTGTGCTCGACGCTCAATGCTAACTTCTTTATTGCCGCCCTCTGCCCTCTGCCCTCTGCCCTCTGCCCTCTGCCCTCTGCCCTCTGCCCTCTGCCCTCTGCCCTCTGCCCTCTGTTCCCTGTTCCCTGTTCCCTGTTCCCTGTTCCCTGTTCGCAGGCTGATTGCGGGGTTGCGGCACAGGTGGTTCTTCTAAATGCAGCTGCTGGCGACCGTTGCGGATTACCCGGAGCATGTCGCCCAGTTGTTGCTCAATGTTCATCAAGACCCGATCGGCGTATTCGTCGGCCCCCAGCTGAATTTCTTCGCACTCTGCCAGGGCGATGCGCCGCATTTCTTCCAATTCTTCTCTGGACTGACGGCGCAAGCGTTCCATTTCTTTCAGCGCCTGATCCTGGGCTGCAGTACATTCCTGTTGTACGCGCTGCCACACTTGCTGAGCTTCAATCTCTGCCCGCTGAATAATACCTGTTTCATCCAGAATTTGGGTGGCCTGTCGTTCGGCTGCATCCAGGATTTCCTGGGCATACTGTTCTGCTTGCAACAGAATTTCTTCTTTTTGATGTACGATATTGACCGCTTCGCGAAAGGCGTCGGGCAGTTGTTCCTGGACAAGCTCAATCTGATCGACCAGTTGATCTTCGTTGACCAGGGTCAAATGGGTCAGCGGCACGCACGGACTGGTGAGGATGACCTCCTTTAACTGTTCCAGCTCTCCCTGAATATCTATTCCTCCCTTGCGTGCAGAATCTCCATAGGCGTTCCCAACTTGGGAAGGTTCTCCTCTATTGTTGTTTGAGGCACGGTCTGGTTCAGTTCTGGATAAGTCTTGGCGTAACATTGGTAAACTTCCTGGGCAACATGCTTGGGAACAAGATGATCGATCGGGCCACCAAACCTGGCGATCTCTTTGACAACACTACTGCTGAGAAAACCATATTCAGTCGAGGTTGCCAGGAACACCGTCTCTATTCGATCGGATAGGGTTTTATTAGTATGAGCCATCTGGAGTTCTTTTTCGAAATCTGAGAGCACCCTCAACCCTCTCAGCACAACCTTAGCCCGACGCAGATTGGCATAATGTACCGTGAGTCCATCGAAACTATCAACCTCCAGATTGTCCAGGTGTTGGGTGGAGCAACGAATTTGGGCTATTCGTTTTTGGACCGTAAATAATGGGCTTTTGCCTGGATTCCGCAGAACAGCCACAATCACCTGCTCAAAGAGCCGACAGCCGCGTTCGATAATGTCCAGGTGACCCAACGTAATCGGATCGAAGCTGCCTGGGTAAATTGCAATCACAAGTAGGAGGATTTGAAGTTTATTGAGGCGATTATACCCAACTGCTGGTCTGGATGGTTAATTGTTGAGGGTTCATTGCTCATTGCTGGTACCCATCTGACTTGAAGATGCAACTTTTGAAATTGGCAGAATGCTTGCCCAGATAGCCTTTCTTCAATCTAAAATCGGCAATCTAAAATCCAAAATGGCATGAATCCAAGTTGGTTGGTCGATTGCGCTATGCTTTGGGCAGGGGAGGAAGGAGGCAAAACCATGACTGCAATCTTGGCAAGGCCACCTGTTGGTCCAGTTTCAGAGGAAGAGTTTTCCCAATTTTTAGCGGGCTATGAAGGTCTCGATCGATGGGAGCTGATTGATGGGGAAATCAGGGCAATTTCAGAACCGTCTATGCTGCACGAGCTGCTCATAAGTGGGTTGACTTTTCAGTTACAGTTTTATCTCTACCAAAACAATTTGTCCTGGATAGTCCGCTCCCAGATGTTGTGCAGGATGGGTGCGTCTCAATACCGTCGCCCTGACTTACTGGTTGCAGCGCCGGAAACGCTGGCACAATCTCAGCAGCGGCAAGCCAATACTTACTGTTCCACCCAGGGTGGCAATTGAGGTTGTCAGCACGAACTGGCAAGACGATTACCAGACGAAGGCTCAGTTGTATGCGGAATTTGGGATCTTTGAGTATTGGATTTTTGATTTTTTGCTAACGCTGGACAACCATCCTTTCTTTCGCAATCCTGACATCAAGGAGCCAACGATCTCGATCGGATTGTTGCGAGGGAAGAGTGACCAGTGGCAACGGTATACGGGGAATAATAGGATTGTTTCTTCGGTTTTCCCTCAATTGAATTTGCCTGTGAACTTGGCCCTGGATTAACTACAATCCAATGCAGAGAATGCTTTAGCTCAAGTTATAGTGTCATCTCACTGAGATAATGAGGAATAGGACCATTGGGATAAGTGGGCATTCGCTTTGTTCCTGGTTTGTCAAATTGCAGGAGATATTCAGGAAATGCCCACGGCTGCGACTTTGGTTGGTGGGCATTGCCGATCTGGATCTGTGATTGGAATCCTTGAAGCCTCAAGAACAATGCCCACCCTACTAGAGTGACACAGCGAATTTAGTGCAATAGAACTGGGGTGTGAAAAAGCTGTAACTCTCACCCAATAGACTCTACAGCACTGAATTGCTCGCTACAAACTGGCACAACTTTAGTTGTGTCAAAGCACTATAGCGAAATCGTTGTTTAGTTCAGTACTATTGAATTTTATGATGCTCATTTTGCATCTCGTTGAATCTCGGCGAAGATTTTGTCGAGGATGTCCTGGGCACCTTGTTCTCTCAGGCGTTGGGCTAGAGCGTGTCCGATAGCTTCTGCATCATCGGGGCTGCCTTCGACGCTGTCTTTGATCAGTTGTTTGCCGTCCAGACTGGCGACCATGCCGGTGAGTTTCAGGACATTATTTTCAATGGCGGTATTGACACCGATGGGGACTTGACACCCGCCTTCCAGGTCTCTCAGGAAGGCTCGTTCGGCATAACAGCGCTGGGTGGTGGGGGTATGTTGGATTTCCTTGAGTAAGGCGAGGACTTCGGTATCCTCTGCTCGACATTCGATGCCCAGGGCTCCCTGACCAACGGCGTGGAGAGAAATTTCGGCGGGAATGATTTGATGGATGCGATCGCGCATCTCCAGCCGTTCCAAACCCGCTACAGCCAGAATGATAGCGTCATAGTCACCTGAGTCTAGCTTTTGCAACCGCGTATTGAGGTTGCCGCGAATGTCTTTGAACTCGAAATGGGGATAGTAATATCGCAGCTGGGCCAGACGCCGCAGTGAAGAGGTGCCAATGACAGCGCCCTCAGGCAAAGTTTCCAGTTGCTTATCCTGGTGCTTCGCATGAACCACCAGGGCATCTGCTGGATTTTCCCGCTCCGTGACCGATCCTAGAACCAGTCCTTCCGGCAATTGGGTGGGCAGATCTTTGAGGGAATGCACTGCAAAATCAATTTCATTCTGGAGCATGCCCAGTTCCAACTCTTTGGTGAACAGGCCCTTGTCGCCAATTTTGGAGAGCGCCACATCCAAAATTTTGTCTCCGTGGGTGCTCATGGTCTGCACTTCAAATTGACGCTCTGGAAATGCGTTTTGTATTGCTTCCTGAACCCAATAAGTCTGTACCAGCGCAAGCTGACTTTTGCGGGAACCAATCCGAATGATGCGGGATGGGCTGGAAACTGTAACTGTCATGGCAAATTTAGTCCAGAAGGTTTGGAAATCAAGTTATCCTAACTAGCCTACCGCAGCACGTGCTTCGAGTCTTTAAAGTCTCGAAAATGAATTTCATGCCTGCTGATGTGACATAACCAATAAATTTTGCCCGGCTTGTAGTCGGCACTTTGGTGCTGCAACACCGATCTGAGTCAGCGCTAGATCTAACCCGTACGATCTAAACGTTCTTTCAACATGCGCTCAGGGACCAGATCTCTGACCTCGTGCGAGTTATTTTACACAACTTGGAAGGTTATTTTGAAAGCCTTGCTCCGCAAGGCTTTCAAAATAACCCATTTTCCCGTTCTGGTACGAAGAAATGGGGGTTAGCGCCCACTTTGGAGGCGCTAAACTTCTCAGTCGTGTCTTTTAAGTTGATTTTTTACGAAATGTAAACAAATCAACTGGCTTGAAATCTGGAGCCTTATTCTGTTGCATCGGTATTACACTGATTTGAGTTCAAGGCGTTCATTGCTGCGGCAGGGCAGAACGGGCGCCGTGAAAGCTACATCTGTCATTGATCCCGGCAGATGGATTGAACTGTCAGGTGCTAATTCATCTTTACTCTCGATCGATGTTGTGAAAATTGCGATCGCGCAGGAGGCAAGCAGCAGTAATGCAAATCCAGACCCCAGACTGGGTGAAAAACGCCACGTTTTATCAAATTTTTCCAGACTGTTTTGCTCGCAGCAGCCAGCCTCGACCCTGGATTGCCAGACCGACCGCCTTCGAAGCTTGGGACGCTCCACCAACGCTACAGGGTTACAAAGGCGGTGACCTCTGGGGCATCATCGAACAGTTGGACTACTTACAAGATCTGGGCATTAATGCCATTTATCTCAACCCTATTTTTCAATCCGCCTCCAACCATCGCTATCATCCCCACGATTACTATCAAGTCGATCCCATCTTGGGCGGGAATGCCGCCTTCCAAGATTTGCTGAAAGCTGCCCATCAGCGCCACATCAAGGTCGTGCTGGATGGAGTGTTCAACCACGCCAGTCGGGGATTTTTCTTCTTCAACGATATTTTGGAAAATGGCCCCCATTCTCCCTGGGTCGATTGGTTCAAAATCGAAGACTGGCCGCTGTCTGCCTATGATGGCTCGCTGCCTGCCAACTACGAAAGTTGGGTGGACTATCGGGCGCTGCCAGAATTCAATCACCACAATCCGGCAGTTCAGGAATACATCATGAAAGTGGGCGAGTACTGGATCGAACAAGGAATTGATGGCTGGCGACTGGATGTGCCGAATTGCATTGAAGTACCAGGATTCTGGCAAGCATTTCGCTCTCGTGTCAAAGCCATGAATCCAGACGCCTATATTGTGGGCGAAATTTGGGGAGACGCACGGCAGTGGTTGGATGGCAGTCAATTTGATGGGGTAATGAACTATTTATTTGCCGGGCCAACGATTGCCTTTGCTGCGGGAGAGCGGGTAATTCCAGCGGTGGTGCAAGACCGGGAGTACGAACCTTACCCAGCGCTGGACGCAGCCGCTTATGCTGCCAAGATGCAGCAGTTGCTAGCACTCTATCCCTGGGAGATCCAACTGGCCCAGCTTAATTTACTCAACAGCCACGATACGGCAAGGTTGCTGACGATTGCAGGGGGAGATTGCGCTAGCGTCGAGCTAGCCACCCTGCTGCTGCTGACCTTTCCCGGTGCGCCGAGCATCTACTACGGCGATGAGGTAGGGTTGCCGGGGAAGATGGATCCAGATAACCGTTGGGGCTTTCCAGCAGAGTCGCAGTGGAATCAGGATTTGCTGACCTGCCATCGCGATTTGATTGCTTTGCGGCAGACCCATCCAGCCCTGCGGACCGGAACTTATCGGGCTATCTTTGCCGAAGGGTTGGTCTATGTCTTCAGTCGCGTTCTGGGCGCTGAAGAATTGTTGGTGGCGGTTAATGCCGGTACTGAGGCAGTCATGGTTAGTTTGAAGCCAGAGGACTTGGGACTGCGTTCTCATCCGGACAAAGTACTCTACGGCAAAGGTGCCGTCACCTGGACAAACAATACTTTAGGAATTCAAATTCCCTCTCGCAGCGGTTTGGTTTTGAGTTTTGACTAGACGTTGAGCTAGCAGAGTTTCAAGTCTAAAAGTTCGGATAGCAGAAATGTGCTGAAACCCTTTTTCTATGAGCCTCTTGATAGTTATTCAACCCGAACGTTTAGGCTTGAATAGTACTAGTGCTCCATTAAGATTGGAAATTAGTTTTAACGATCTCTGTCAGTCCTTAGCAGTAAGCTTTCTGAAATTTATTAACCCTAAAATTAAATTGTGACGCTGCACTAGGCTCAATCGCTGCTTCAGGGAGATAGACATCTACAACACGTTGTACCCCACACAAAGTAAACGCTTTGATTGATTTCCGACTGCTAAAGCTGAAAACCTTGATTAGTAAGGGTCTTAACCATTAAGGAATTTGGTCAATGAAAGTATCTGGAAATTGGCGTATCACCTGTAAGTTGGATGATATCGATGCGTATGATATCGATCTTAAGGACTACCACTAATGACAATGCATAATCCACCCTATGCTGGCGAAATACTCAAAGAACTGTGCAGTGAACCTTGGAATTTGACCGTTACTGAGGCTGTAGCAGCCTTGGTGTGAGTCGTAAGACATTATCTGCGATCGAACGGCAGAGCAGGGATCGGTCCTGAGATGGCAATACGACTGGAGAGAAGGTTTGTTGTTTAGCTAGCGTCATCAACTGCATTAGTGCCGAGGCAATGGTCAATCGTTTGGAGTCCCTATAGCCCTACCCGTTCTACTGGTTGCTTCATAACTTTGATTGCGTCAAGAAACAGCTCAAATTGAAGCAATTATTTTTCTTTCATCGTCCAGACGCCGTCCCAGTCTTCGGGAGGTTCGTTGCTCATCCAATGGTTGCACCGCTGAATGTGCAAGGTTGCCGCTTTGTCGCTGCGATTAAGTTTCTTCACCCGAGCGAACTCTGCGATCGCAAGATCGAAGTCGCGCTCCAGATAATACTCCCGTCCCTGACGATAGTGTTCAATAATCTGCTCCTGCTCCTCCGTCAGCGTCTCAGATCGCAGACCCACCAATTCATACACGGCCACAGGCTGAGTCTTCCCCTTGACGCGAATGCAGTCCAGCTCCCGTGCCCAAATATCATCCTTGCAGAAATGATATGTATTTTCGCTAATGATAATATCGCAGCCATACTGCTTGCTCGCCCCCTCCAAACGCGATCCCAGATTGACACCATCCCCAATCGCCGTAAACTCCATCCGACGACTCGAGCCAATATTGCCACTAATTACTGTATCCGAATTAATGCCAATACCAATGCGAATCGCGGGTTTGTCCCGGGTTGCGCGACGGGCGTTAAACGTTGCTAATCGGTGGCGCATTTCAATCGCAGTTTGCACCGCTTTCCAGGCATGATCTTCCAGGAACAAAGGCGAACCAAAAACAGCCATAATTGCATCGCCGATGTATTTATCCAGAGTCCCTTTATTCTCGAAGATGGCTTCGACCATCAACTCAAAGTATTCATTCAGCATGCCCACCACCTCTTCTGCCTCCAGGCTTTCGGTCAGGGTGGTATAGCCACGAATATCAGAGAACAGGACGGACACTTCTTTGCGATCGCCCCCCAGCTTGGCATCATCTCCCCGCTTGAGCAACTCCTCAGCCAGCTCCTGGGTCATATAGCGATACATCGTGCTCTTCAACCGCTTTTCATCGCTGATATCATCCATCACCACCAGCGCCCCATAAATATCGCTGGGGTCGCTCGCATTAGCAATTGAATTCACAGATAGGTTAATGCTGTGAGGTTCCGGGCCAGAGAGGAGCGTCTGATCGGGATAATATTGCTGACGGTCTTTTTCGTTTTTCCCTTCCAGGGCTTCCCTAAAGCGGTTCCCAAAGTCTCCTTCTTTCAGCTCAACCAGTTCGCAGAGGGCTTTGCCCTCAAGACGCTCATCCCCCAACAATTGTTGAGCGCTTTCATTTGCAGCAATGACATTACCGTCTTTATCTGTAGAAATAACAGCATTAGAAAGACTGCGGAGAATATCCCGTTGCATCTGTTCCTGTTGCTTAACCGTGGCAAAAAGTTTAGCATTCTGCAAGGCAACCCCAGCCTGAATGTTAAAGGACTGCATAAACTCCTGGTCAGTGCGGTTGAAACTTGCCTTCCAACATTCAGGCGCATTGGGCCAATCTTCTGGATCGTAAGGGGGAAAGTCTCCTTTCTTAGTTTTATTCAATAACTGAGTCACACCAATCAATTTCCCATCCGCATTAAACACCGGCATACAGAGCAAACTGCAGGTGCGATAACCCGACTTCTGGTCGGTTTTCTTCGCATTATCCGCATTGGGATGTTTATACAAATCAAAGGGAATAATGATAGGCTCGCCGCTTGCCGCCACCTGACCCGCAAAGCCCACACCCATCGGACAGCGCAGCTGGCCTACGCCAGGGATCTTAGTCCACAGATCGTTCCGATCGTCATCGACCAGCCAGAGCGTACTGCGATCGGCGTTCATCAGTTTTTTCGCCTCATCCATCACCTTGTTGAGGGTCTCTTCCAGATCGAGGCTGCTCTGACTCAGAGACTGAGTTGCAGTCATTAATGCAGAGGCCGCGCGCTGCTTCTGGGTTGCCATATAGAATGAGCGCGAACTCTCCAAAATCAAACGAATGGAGGGGGCAAAGTCAGCAAAAATCTGCTCGTCCGCAGGCGTAAATCCCTTGGTGTCAATTCTCTCTGCCAGAACTGCTTCCGGATCGTCCGGATATTTGAGCTTGTTAATCAACTGCACCACGGCTACCAGATCTCCCTCTTCGCTGAGCAAGGGCAGGGTTAGCATCGTGTAGGTGCGATAGCCGTTCTTGGCATCTTGTTTCTGGGCAAAGGCAGACCGCGGATCGTCATAAAAATCATAGGGAATATTAACGACTCGCTTAAAGGTTGCCACTTCCCCTGCAATTCCCTTATCAGCAGGAATACGCAACTCCAGCGGTCGGCCCTCTTCTCCTTCGGCCACAATTGACCAGAGTTCGTTCTTTTCTTCGTCTAGCAAAAAGATAGTGGTGCGGTCGGCACTGAGCAGCTCTGCAGTTTTGAGCGTGATGGCATCCAGCATCTCCTTCAGGATGGCATCAAAACTTTGGGTATCCAACTCCAGCATTGAGAGGGTTTGGTTCACCACCTGGAGTTTTTGTTCAACCCCAGTGACAACCTCTTTGAAGGTTTCCTGGGTTAGAGGGGCCAGGAATGCAGAGAATGTCCCGCTCGTTGTTGCTAAGCCCCCTGCTGGCGAAGAATCGGTTTTCCTGGCCAATGCACTTGAGGAAGTTTTTTTTCGGGGTGCTTGCTGCTGTACGCTTGGAGCTTCGACCACAGGGGTGACGTCAATAACTCTAGCCTCGTTGCCAGAGTGTTTTCGGGTAGTCTGCAGATCGGGAGAGGAAGCTGTCATAGCTGTATGTAGACGCTTGGCCTAGTAGAAAGGATTGAATGCTCAGGCATGCCTTGCAAGTTTACCGCATGAATTTGGTTAAGATTTGGTAATAATCGGGCGAGTCGAGACATTAGCACCTCCTCAGTTTACTCTGTTGCTTGGGCTTAAGCATCAGGATCTGGGAGATAGTGTGTAGAAATACGCAATTTGGCGCATTTGACTCTAGATTGCGGCATTGAGCTCAGAATATCTGTACAGGGGCTTACTAAACTCCAGTCATTTTGGAATTTTGGGTTTGTTCATGGTTCATAGTTCATGGTTAGTGGCTCATAGTTGATGGTTAATGGCTCATGCAACCAACAATGAACAATGAACAATCAGCAATGAACAATGAACAATTAATAATGAATGGCGCATAGTTCCTGGTTAATGGTTAATGGCAACTAACAATGAACAATCAGCAATGAACAATCAGCAATGAACAATCAGCAATGAACAATTAACAATTAACAATATCCGATCCCCTAACAGCAGTAGAGTTGTTTATAGAAGCCTATCGATCGTGAGGAGGGGAACACTGCCATGGCATATCTTTTGGCCCTAGTTGTCGGTTTAGTCAGCTTTGGCATCTTTCTTGCCGCTTTTTTCACGCCTGCAATTCATCGCAAGGGAGACTTTATCTGGAGTGGGGTTGGCCTGTTTTATGCTCTGGTACTCTGGGCCTGTGCGGGACGCATAACTGGCGGTGTTCTCCTAGGACAAATGGCCAGTGTTGCCTTGCTGGGCTGGTTGGGTTGGGAGGCACTCCAGGCACGGTGGGACAGTCTGCCAAAAGAACAGCAATCACAAGTAAAAATGGCAAAAGCAGTGCTGGCCGATCGTTCCTTGCCTGAACTGTTGGCTCGTTTGCCCAAACAGACAATGGGTTTTGTGATGGGTTTGTTTGGCAAATCCCAAGATGCCGTTCAGCGCCAGACCAAAACAACAACCTCTCCCTCTGTAACGGCTCCAGTTGCTGGGGAAGATGTTACTCCAGTTGCAGAAAGCGAAACTGAGCTACCAGAAAGCGAAGCTGGATCGCTAGAAATAGTTGATGCTGTTGATCTGGGAAGCGAAGCAGTGGAGGCAACAGTAGAAGCTCTTGAGCCAGAGTCAGGGACTGATGCTGAAAAGGGCGAGGCACCAACAGCAGAGAGCGATCGAGAATTGTGGGTTGAGGCAGAATCTGATCCGGATGCAGAGAGCGATGCTGACTCGAAGGCAATCCCTGAGCTGGAGACGATCTTTGAGCCAGAATCAGTACCTGATGTGAGAGCAGAGGCTGACCGCTTTGAACCCAGCCCTGGCAATATTACGCTTTTCCAAAAACTAACGAAAGCTTTTGCATTTGACAGACTTGTCCGTCAGGCGACTCGAGTCTCTGATTTGGCCCAAAAGATGTTGAGTCCGATTGCCAAACGCTTTGGTCAATCGAAGGTAGCATCGTCTGTTAAGGCCCCGACCATTCTGGATCCGCAACACCCGGATGACATTACGGTTGAGTTTACCGAGATGGAAACAATGGAGGAAACAGTTTCTGTCTTGGAATCAGTGCCAGCAGACCCTGCAGCACCCCTGGTTCAAGACTCTGCTGCCAATGGATTGATGGCTGATAGTTTGGAGGCAGGGATTGAGGCGGAAGTTGATGATGAGATGGGTTTCGGTGAGGAGGTTGAGGGGGTAGCTGATGATGAGGCAATTGTTTCGGAGCAAGTTGGTTCAGGGCAGGATAGTGCTGGTCAGGATAGTGTCGATCGAGCAGAGAGTGTGGATTCAGAGGTAGAGGAACGCGATCGCGCCCATCCTGACATACCTGTTCCTGATGAAAATGCAGATGAATCAGCAGAGGCTGCTGAAACGACAGAGGCTGCAATTATAGATGAGGCTGAGAATGCAGCGATCGCCGATGAAACAGTTGCGGAGCAAACATCTGAGTTCCGTGCGGATGAGGAAATAGAAACGGATGATGTGGCTACTGATTCAGCAGCAAGCGAAACCGATGCGTTAGAGCCGACTGCGGAACCCGATGCTGCCGAAGAAAATTCTATCAATGCAGAACCAGAGTCTATAGAACCCGATGCTGCCGAAGAAAATTCTGTAAAGGCAGAACCAGAGTCTGCAGAGCCGGATTCTGTCGAAGAGAATTCTATCAATGCAGACCCAGAGTCTACAGAACCCGATGCTGCCGAAGAAAATGCTGTAAAGGCAGACCCAGAGTCTACAGAACCCGATGCTGCCGAAGAAAATGCTGTAAAGGCAGAAACTGATGACAATGTTTGAGATAGGCTCTGCTTGAGCTTCCAAAAACGTGCCAGCCAAAGATCGATATCATCATGCCTGCCGCAATGCACTTGTAAAGGATGGGTGGACAGTGACTCACGCTCCTTGACGGTTAAAGTGGAGAAAAAAGGATATGTATGTCGATCTGGGAGCGGAGAAGATCCTAACCGCAGAAAAAGAAGGACAAAAGATTGCGGTTGAAATTAAGAGCTTTCCTGGAGCATCAGAAATTAATGATATTCAGAAGGCTGTGGGGCAATACTTTGTCTATCGCTCTATCATGACAAGAACCGAGCCTGACCGCAGGCTGTACCTTGCCGTTCATAGCGAAGTATTTCTGGATACATTTGAAGACTCTCTGGGCCAACTGATACTGGAAGATTATCAAATCCCCATGATTAGACTCATCTGAGAACTGGAGTGGAAGCCCCCCTCAGGGGGGCTTCCACTCCAGTTCTCGGACAGGTCTATTATTTTTGATGAAGAGCAGGAGGTCGTTCTCCAATGGAGAATACCTTAGAAACCTATCGCCACCTTATTCAAAACCTTCTGATCGAACACACTAAAATTCCCTATGCCCATGGCGAGATTGAGTTTGAAACCGTCTTCGATTGCCATCAAGATCGCTACTTGTTGATGCTGGTCGGGCGAGAGCAAGGACGTCGGGTTCATGGTTGCTTAATCCATGTGGACATCGTCAACGGTAAATTCTGGGTTCAACGGGATGGTACGGAACAAGGCATTGCCAACGAGCTGGCCCTGGCGGGTGTGCCAAAAGATAACATTGTCCTGGGATTTCGTTCCGAAAAAATGCGAGAATACGGCGAATTTGCTGTCGTCTAGTTTGTTTGCTCGGGTGCATTGCCAGATTTTCCTTTAATGTCCCGATGATAACGCGGACGACAGGGGGTTCCCCAACAGACCTGCTGGGCAGGCATATTGCCAAAGACGCTGCTGCGAGTACCAATCAAGGCGTTGGATCCAATCTGAACGCCCGGAGCAATGAAGCAGTCGGTTGCAATCCAGACGCCGTTACCAATGGCAATAGGAGAAACTTGCAAGCCAAAGGCAGGATCCTGGGGATCGTGGCTGCCTGTACAAAGGTAGCTTTTTTGCGAGATGGTGCAATGTTGACCAATTTGAATGCGATCTAGACTGTACAGAACGACATCATCTCCAATCCAGCTATAATCACCGATGCTGACTTTCCAGGGATAGGTAATGCGAGCAGTGGGTCGGATAAAGACCCCTTTGCCAATGCGAGCGCCAAAGCACCGCAATAGGGCGCAACGCCAAGAATTTAACGGTTGCAGCGTCAGGGGAAATACAATTGCCTGCACTAACCACCAGAACAATACAAACCAGCCTGGACGTCCCCGGTCATACCAGGACTGATCGTAGCGTCGCAAATCAATGAGAGAGGGCGCTTCTAGATCGGCCGCTGCTTTGGAGCGAGGAAAATCATTTTGACTGTCATTCGCACTGACGGGAGACATTTCAGCGTTGCGATCGCGATCCATCTCTGCAAGGCTGTTTGAGATATCTGGCTCTAATCTGGAATCGAGATCGGAAGAAGGCATGGCTGTTTGCGATCGCTAACGAATTAGATCTTGCTCTCTCGCCAGAGTTGGATCGAGGACTGATGATGTTTTCCCGAAATCCCCAGCATTATCAGCGTTATTGTCAGTTCCCTGAGACAATACTGCCGATATTGCTTCATGAGAATTCACATGTCCGCCGCAATGTTGCAATTCGTAAAGCTTGACACCAATGTTGAATTCGTAATGGCTGAGCAGACAGGCATAAATAAATCCAGGCATGCCATCTAAAAAACCAAGCTGAATAAAATAAACCAGAATAAATCGCAATACAGGCTTAAGGGGCAACCGCACCCAAATCCGCTTCAGCCAGCGCGTTCGCTGCGTTGGCGTACCAAACAACTCAGCTTTCAACTCCCCGTCCTCATTGCCATTCGTCAGAAGCTTGCGATAGACATAGGCTTCCCAGCTGGAATAGCGATTGTGCCGTGCTAACCAGGCATGTAGATCGCGTCGATCTTTATGATCCATGTCGCATTTAAGGTAGCCAGCTTTACTCTCTGGGTTCAAAAAAATGACATGCTCGTGAACTTCATTATCGCCAATATTCGGAATAGGATCGTCAACAATCTTCTCGTAACGTCCTTCCCGATGTTTCAACAACCGAAGATTCCAATCTGGATAGCGCCCCCCATAGCGAATCCATCGGTTTAAGAAGTAAACTTTCCGATTCAGATAATAGCCAGCAAATTCAGGACTTTGAATTTTCTCTGCAATTTCATCCCAAAGTTCTTCAGGAATCCGCTCATCGCAATCAACAATCAAGACCCATTCGTTGCGGAATTCCAAATTTTCCAAAGACCAGTTTTTTTTCTTGGGCCAGCGACCGTTGAACTTGAATTGCTCCACTTTTGCCCCATGACTTTCCGCAATTTCAACTGTACGATCTGTGCTTTGGGAGTCAACAACAATGATTTCATCAGCCCTTTTAAGACTTTCAAGGCACTGTCCTAAATTGAGTTCTTCATTTTTGGCAGGAATGAGGACGGAAACCGGGATGGTTGTCATGGTGATGCTTGTTACTTAAGCTGCGATATAGAACAACAGCACCAATAATGGACTGTTGGGTTCATGAGACTTAATATTAGCAAGGATATCAGAAGACAGAAAACCCGTTTTGGGGCTATAGAACGTCAAGTATGCGGAAGAGGCATTGTCTAGTTGTAGGCCGGTAATGAGTCAGTTTACCGATCGATATCCGCTGAATCCGTTGTTCGTTAGGAACAAATTGGGTCCTATATTGCAATCTGAATCTCTAATTCCAAAGGATGTTCTAACGGCATCCTAACAGAACCATCGCGAATGATGCCCTAGACCTCCTTTAAGCGACTGTGCAATACAGTCAAAGTTTCTGCAAGCTGACTCAATCTCGTTTCCAAATATTGCTTGCGACTGAGAAGCTGGCGCAGTTTTTGATAACGAGCAATAGCCAGACTGACACCGGGTAATTGTTCTGGGGGACAAGGCCGAGACCACAGTTGACCATCTCCATGTAAGCCGCAGAGCCGATAACCAGGACGGGGGGACTGGCAAGTTACCTTTTCATGCGTTCGATTGTCAATGGTCTCATCGCAATAAGCCATTAGACGGTCGCCATCAGCGCGTTGTGTTGATTCTGTGTTGGGTTCTGCTTCAAGAGTGTGAGATTCCAGCCAACCATCTACAATCGGACCTTCTGCATAAAGGGCTTGAATTCGCTTCAGAATCTGTTGAAATTCGACTTGCCAATCAGTCACTATAGTTCCAATTTCTTTCAGCAGATTTGTCGCCAGGCTGGGATTGGCACTATTGCGATGGCTGCTAAAGCTCTGAGATTTTACTTTAGGCAGGGACGGGCCTTTTGGAGATTCTTGCTGGACTGGGAAAGGGGGAACGATTGAAGCGTCTGTTGGCAGCCGATCGGGTTGGAGCGGTTTAAGACGTAGATCGAAGGAATAGTTTTGGCATTCTAAGGAAGAGGAGCGATCTTGCAACGAGGTTTGGGAAGATAATGTCGATCGCAAGGAAACGTTGCCCTGGGATGTTAATTCTTCCAGGGTCGATCGCAAGGAAACGTTGCCCTGGGATGCTAATTCTTCCAGGGTTGATTCAATCCGCTTTAATTTTTGTTGAGTATTCACTGCTCGCACTCCAACCAATCGAGACCTGTTTTCGATCTGAACCTCTTCCATTTGTGAATTTATAGCATTCCTGTCAGCAAAATTCTAAAGGCCAACGTGAAAAAGGTTTATCTGCGTCCAAAACGTAAATGTCTTTATCCCCTTGTTCAACCTTCAGGGGTTTATTCATCTTGGATCGTTGCACCTTTACGGCTCAACCCATAACACCAGGTTGGTGTATTGGAGAGATGAAAGATGAATACCAGGGTTGAATGTCAATGGATTCAGAAATATTCAGACAATTCATAGGTGGGGAGGCATTAGTGCAACCCAACGCAAAGTTTGACTGATAGAGAGTTTCTACTTTTCATTACACCTCCAATCTGATGCAATCAAAAGCGTGTATAAGTGTCATTCAATGCCAGGAATTTCAGGTTTAGAATTCAACTCCCTCCTGATGACTGGATCGAGTAGGAAATCCAGGTACATCATAGCTTACCAAGAATTCAGCTGTTTCTGCCAATTTCTACTGTATTGTTCATGGTTGATTGCTCATGATTCATTAACTGTTAACCACAAACCCTCAACAATGAACCCTCAACAATGAACCCTCAACAACCAACAATCAACTCTGCTTCCTGACCTCTGTCTTGCCCGATCTCGAAGCAAGTTCTTGCAGCAACCAGAATCCCGTAAACGCCTCTACAGTTGGGTTTGATTGGACGGCTAGAAAATGAACCCCTTGAGCATTCTGTTTCCTGGTTTCGAATTCCTCTGCCTCTGCCTGGCTCTGGCGATCGTTCAAGGTTGCCAAAACCCAGCAATCGTTAGCCCCCGTTTCGAGTAACAATTTTGCAGTGGGGCCGCTTTCAAACTTTAGAAAAGCCAGTTCCAGCCCAGACATCCAACCGGCTAAAGGTAACGCCCGGGGAGAGAAAACAATCAACCCTGGGATAGACATTTCTGGGGGCAATCCGACCAGATTTAGGGGGAAGGCTTCGCCAAAATCGATCGGCCACTCTGGCATTTCTGCTAACGCACCTGCTTCCAGGCTGACAAAGGCCCATTTCTGACCGCGCAGAGCATCTGGCAAGGGTTGAGGAATACTGCCTGAAAGCTGCACGGTGGGTGTCTCTCCAGGCTGATAGTTGGGATCGGCGGGATAAACCTCTTGCATTCGCTGTTCTAACCATTGGTGTAAGGTTAGAGTTCGCCGACTGGGTTGGGCATTAATTCCCAATTCCTGACAGGCTTTGACAATCATGTTGGTCATGGGGCGGCGAAAGAAGCGAATCTTTTTGGGGGCGTGAGGTGCTTCGGCGATGGCTTGCTCCAGTGCCTGCCGCAAGCGGACAGAGTTTACTTCTGTGCTGGCACAAAATTGTGAAAATCGAAATAAGGATTCAAGCGGGCGATCGATCGCTAATGGACTTTCGCAAATCAATATCTCCCACCGTTTTTTTTGTCGCTCGTCCAGAATTGGACGGGAGTAGAAATCCAGTTCCCAAACCGTAACCATACGCTCTCTTGCCCTGTTGAACCAATGAATTAAGGTGTTGTCTGCTTTGCATAACCAGTATCTATTAGTCTGGCAGGTTTGAGAATGGTTGATTGTTGATTGCTCATGAGCAATCAACAATCAACAATCAACAATCAACAATCAACAATGAACAATCAACGATAGGATCGAAGGAGAATACCTCTAACTAAAAGATTTACGAATGCCATCATGACCTTGGGCAATCTGCGCGACCTTTATCAACAGGTCATCCTTGAACGCTATAAAAAGCCTCGTTATCGGGGTAAAACGGATCCGGTACATCGCTATCAAAAGGGCCATAATCCTTCTTGTGGTGACACGATTGAATTGACATTGCAGCTGAATGAAGCCGGCGATCGCATTGAAGATGTCAGGTTTGAGGGGGAAGGTTGTGCCATTTCAATGGCTTCTGCTGATTTGATGGCAGAGGCAGCGCGAGGCAAGAGCGTGGAGGAGGTTCTGGCCATGGTGGACCGTTTTCACACCATGATGAAAGGGGAGGGGGAGTTCCCGAAGGAACTCAGGAAGCTGAATGCAATGCAGGGGGTTTCCCAATTTCCTGTGCGGATTAAGTGTGCTAATTTGACCTGGCATGCGTTGCGGGCAGCACTGGAGTCTGTCCCTGATGCCCAGGAAAATGGATTTGTCAGTAATGAGTGAGGAATTTAGAGCGGGTTATGCCAATTGATATTGACTTTTTGCTGATTGCTAAATGGTCAGGAATTCTGACCTTGGGGCTGGGTGCGATCGCAATCCTTGGCTTCTTTTTCCAATGGGGCATTCGGTTTCGGCTGGTGGGGATTGCCGGTTTCATGGCTGTGCTCACGGGGGGATTCGTGGCGCTGGTGCTGGGTCTTTCTTCCCACACAACAGTCCCTGGATCTGTGCGCTACACCGTGGTTTTTGATAACGGTGCGACCAAGAGTGTGATTACTGTCCCCGCTCAGATTACTGAATCAGAGTTAGAGGCAACCCTGAAAGAAGCGGCCAGTAATTTATTTTCCTACGGTCGCTTAGGCCAGGGCAAAGGGCAATTTATCGTTCGGGCGCGAACCATTCTGCATCCAGAACCCGGCCTCTCTCAACTGCTCTACCTGGGGCAGGCGAGACGGTTTGCCGCAGCCAGCGGTGACGAAGCGATCCAGGTTGAAGTGGATCGAGACGCGATCGCGAAACTGCCTGCTCCCACCCAAACTGTGGATTAGCGGTTGGCGGTTGGCGGTTGGCGATTAGCGATTGACAATGAACCATAAGCTAATTATCAACCTCCTTCACCTGTTCCCCATTCCCCATTCCCTTTCTTCACAAGCCATGACTCAGGCAATCTCGAAACCTACCCAGAAGATAAAACTCACCTTCGAGAACTATCTCACCTATGACGATGGCACTGACAACCGTTACGAGTTACATCATGGAGAATTAATCGTATTGCCACCGGAAAGCGAAGAAAACGACTTTATTGCCTTTGTGTTAAGGGATGAGTTGGTGCAAATCGTCGACCGCCGCCGGGTTAGGAAACAAGGGTGTGAATTGCAAGTGGATGGAGAACCCCAGAATCGTTATCCAGATCTGGTCGTTCTTTTGCCAGAGCACATTGAATTAATGCGATCGCGGCAACGACTGACCATTACGCTGGATATGCCTCCCCCGGTGCTGGTCGTAGAGGTGGTGTCGCCGGGACGAACGAATCGAGAGCGGGACTATGTCCAAAAATTCGAACAATACAAAAATCGCGGCATCCCCGAATACTGGATTGTTGACCCTGAAGATCGGGTAGTAATAGTATTCCAACTTCAGGCAGGCAGTTATGTCGAAGTGGGCGCGTTTAAAGGAGACGATCGGATGGTTTCGCCGACGTTCCCCACTCTGAACCTCACAGCAGACCAGGTTCTGAATGCAGACTAGTGGGCTGACATGTCTAAAATTGTGTCAATTCGTAGTTGGCACTTTAGTGCTGCCGAGGTCTATCGAGTCAGAATTATAGCCTTCTCGATAACCTGACTCTATTGCATCAAATTAGCTATGTCAGTTCACCAGGGTGGAATGGCACTGACATCAGGTTGGTGGGCAGTGCCCACCCTACAGATTTTCAGGGCTGTTCCCCGTTCCCCGTCCCCTGTTCCCCATTCCCCTTGAGCTCTCCACTGATTCGATCTGATGGCCTGCGACTTCCCCAGCAACGTTGCTTTGGTGGCCCTGGTTGAGGATACTGCCGGCGTTGCCGTGGATGTGGGTGGTGTAGGTGTCGCCTTGCTTTGCCGCTAGAGTTGCGATCGCATTCACCAGTTCCGTATTCTGCTGTCGTTCCCGATCGAGCCACTGCCGCGCATCCTGCAAATGCGCCCCCTGCAGCTGCAACTGCGCCTCCAACGCATGCAGCCGCGCCTGATACAGCCGCTTCATTTCCGTCTCGATCGCCCCCTTATCCGCACCCCCCTCCACCTGCAACCGCACCACAAACGCCGCCCCCTTGCGCTCCATACCCTGAATCGACACCGCGTCGTCGGCATGCTGGTCTCGCAGCGCTTGAAAGGAGGCAAAAAACGCCTGCCAGTCAATCCCTTCTGTAAACGTCAGATCGATCGTCTCCACAGCACTCTCCAGGATCTGGAACCGTTTGGCAAACTCCCCCAGCGCAAACGTGCTGTCCGGATCAGCAGGCAAGCGATGAGTGAATTCACCTGTTTCCCAATCGTACTTGCGATAGATGTAGTCGCATTGCACATCAGCTAAGTTCGTCGAGCTGCCAATCTGCCAATCTTCAATGCAAGCTCCAGTGAGGTTTGCGTTCTTGAAATCTGTATTGAGAATTTGGGAAGCCCGGAGATTAACACCACTTAGGTTCACACCACTGAGTTTGGCATTGCTAAGGTTGGTACCGCTGAGGTCGGCATTGCTGAGGTCGGCATTGCTGAGGTCGGCATTGCTGAGGTCGGTATTGCTGAGGTCGGTATTGCTGAGTTCAGCATTGCTGAGTTCAGCATTGCTGAGGTCGGCACTGCCGAGGCTGGTACGGCTGAGGTCGGCACCACCGAGGCTGGCACCGCCGAGGCTGGCACGGCTGAGGTCGGCATCACTAAGGTTGGCATTAATGAGTTTGGCAAAACTGAGTTTGGCATTGCTGAGGTCGATCTTGCTGAGGTCGGCATCGGTGAGTCTGGCGCGGTTGAGTTTGGCATTGATGAGTTTGGCATCGCTGAGTTTGGCATTGCTGAGGTCGGCATCGCTGAAGTCGACACCAGTGAGTCTGGCACGGCTGAGATTGGCACCACTGAGTTTGGCATTGCTGAGATTGGCACCACTGAGTTTGGCATTGCTGAGATTGGCACCACTGAGTTTGGCATTGCTGAGATTGGCACCACTGAGTTTGGCATTGCTGAGGTCTGCATCTCTGAGTTTGGCATTGATGAAGTCTGCACCGCTGAGATCGGCACGGCTGAGTTTGGTATTGATGAAGTCTGCACCGTTGAGATCGGGACGCAACTTGCGATTCTCTCTTCTCCACTGATTCCAAACCTCAACCCCCTGGTTCAGAATCTTCAGGTGTTTTGCATTGGCCACGGCTGCTGCTCCTCATCCGCTCTGATTGCAGCTTAGCTTATTAGAAGGCAGAAGGCAGGGGGCAGACGGCAGAAGGGAACGGTTGACTCCATCGGGTTGGGGATTTGCGTTTCAGACCCACCCCCACAAGGCTCTCAGGACAGTTTTCAGGTCGGGTTGCAACCGCGTCGTTAAAGAATGGTGAGGTAGGTTTCTGTGGAAGCGATCGGCAAGACTCGGAGCTGTTGATTGCTCAAATCAGGTTCTAAACCCAGCGCTTCAAGGGGAATGACACCCAGGAGCGGATCGCGACCGCCCGGCAATTCCAAACACTCAAAGGTTCCTTCCCTGTCCTGGATCGCTAAAGACGCATCCCGAAAGATACGCACCTTCCCAATCCCCATCGCTGTTGCCACGTCGGCCTCTTTCAACAGTTTTAAGCCTAATTGCTCAATCATGTCCGCAGGCAAGCAAAGCGTTGTCGTGCCAGTATCGACCAGGACTTTCCCAAGGGTTAATGTGCGAATCTGATCTGGAGAGATGACACCTGCTTCCGATAAGATTTGATCGGCGCGGTTGACAATCGTCGCTTGCGTGAAGACCTTTCCTATTGCTTGCTCCATCAGTTTCACCTCCTGTCATGCAGGGAGAGCAGACAGTTCATGACTGTATTGTATCAGGCAATAGCAAACTGACCTGGCTCATTGGATGCAATTCGAGAACGTAATCGCGCTGACCCGATGGACGCTGGGTCGGCACCAGATCGCCCCCTACCAGGATACCGCGATCGCATGGGAAACAGAAAGACTGTAAGTATAATAGTTTTCTAGAGTCTTCAGTGCTTTGGCGAGGGCAGTTTGTCCGATCGGATGAAGGTCGCGATTATTGGGGAAGCACCAAGCGCAAACCCACGGTTTCGGTATTCGCATGAATAACTTAACGGACAGGATACAAATGGTGGATCGCCGGGGAGAGCTGATTGTCGAACTCTTCCTGCAAGATCTCGAACCCGCATTCGTCGCCCAATCAACGCTCGACTTTGGGTACGACTTTCTTGTTGGTTTTATCAACGCTGAGGGTGGCATCAACACGTCTGCTGTCGTGACTAAAGCCACCGAACAGCCAGTGCCAGATCGATACGGCTTACCCAAAAAGATCTACGAGCAATTGGCCTATGCCAATATTCCTGTTTTGCTGCTCGTGGCCAATGTCAAGGAAAATCGGCTCTATCATGCTTGGATAAAGCCGCAGCACTCCGCAGATTGTGCCAACGGCACCATTTCTGTTCCTGTGGTTGAGATCGATCGGGAGGCTCAACAGTCCATTCGCCAGCAGCTCGCGGATTAGGGGGTAGCATCGGCATCCTTTGCCGCCATCAACGCCTTGAGCTGCTCCAACTGCTGCTGAATTGCCGCCTTTTCAGCGGCGAGCGCGTCTCGTTCAGCGGTGACGGTGGCGTTTTCAGCCTCCAACCTGTCCCGTTCAGCGGTGACAGTGGCATTTTCAGCCTCCAGTGCCTCTCGTTCGGCCTGTTCTTGCTCGACCAAATGCTTCACCATCGGAGGATTCAGCACTTCATCCACAGTGAGTTCTAGTTGGGGCAAGAGGGCTGAAACGATTTTCTCTCCCTTGCCGAATTCGCGATCGCGATAGGGCGCTCCAGGATAGGCAGAAGTACAGACCCGAAGATTTTCCCGCCTGCGGTTGACAATCCAATATTCGGGAATCCCAATCGCAGCATACTCCTGGTACTTTTTCTCATAATCTTCCTTTTCATTCGTACTGGTCACTTCCACCACCAGCAATGGGGTTTGAGCCAGCAGAAAAATCCCCTGTTCCCCCGGTTGGGAAATCTGCTGCCAGAAATCCTCTCCATTGACGCAGACATCGACAATGCGACAGGTCTTTTCTTGCACTCGCACCCCAACCTCTCTCCCCGCCTGTAACGGTCTGTGCGTGCGTGCGAATAACTGGTTGAAGGCGTACGCTAAAAAGTCGCAGATCGCAATGTGTAACCCTGTGGGTGGTGACATCAGCTGTAAATACCCCTGGACAAGTTCGTAGCGATTATCGGTACCATCTTCGTAGACACAATACTCTTCAAAGGTGAATTGTCTGGGGTGAGGCGGGGCAGCTCCAGAATGAACAGTCGTTTCAGGCGTAATCGCAGGTGAAGTCACAGGGCCTCCCAAGGATCTTGACAAGGGTCAATCTTATTCTACCTTGTTTCCGGTTTGTCAATCTGCAGGAAGCTGTCAGAGAATCCCATTTTGGCTTTTGGAGTGGCGATTTTGGCTTGGAAAAAGCTTTATTGGACAAGCATCCTGCCAATTTTATCAAGGGCATCTCCCAGACAAATTAGGATCGATCCAAAATTCTAGCTTTGACCATGCCCTGCAATTCTTAACAATTTAAAGATGGCTGAAAAGCTTGTCCTGAAAGGCGTTTGGGACACTTTTCTCAATTTCGTGATATTTTTTTGCCGCCGATGAGATCCAATTGCCAATTGTTGACGTATACCTGGATAACGCTCCTGATAAAGGATTTATACATATGAAAATTTCGCATCTTGGCATCGTCTTAGGTGTAATGGTTTGCTCTGGGTTGATGGGTCAGCAGCAGGCAAAGGCAGCTCTATTTTTTCCAGGAACAGGCAATTATTACGACTTTGTTCCAGGAACGTTTACCTGGGATGAAGCACGTGCAGAGGCGGAGTCTCAGACCTTTATGGGCCTGAGCGGACACCTGGCGACGCTCACCTCTCTAGAGGAAGATCGATTTATTCGGGATAACTTTAGCGAGCAAGTGAATCAATTTGTCGGCCCCTGGTTCGGTGCAGATTGGGATGGCTCTGGTTTTGGCCCAATTGCCGGTTGGTCTTGGGTCACAGACGAAACGTTTGGGCCTTTCGTGGGTTGGAATCCTTTGGAACCCAATCATCGACGAGACTCGGAACCCAATCAGCCGGATGGAGAGGATGCAGTGCATTTCAGTGGCGGCGGCTGGAATGATATTTTGCGCGATCGCACAGATACGTCTGGCTACTTCATCGAATTTGAAGCCGCTGCTCCAGAAACACGAGTTCCAGAACCAGCTACGATACTCGGCATCATTTCAACCCTAGGCTTTGCCACTTTCCTGAAGCACAAAAAATAGCCAACTTTGCCGGTCTAACCGCTTGCGAGCGTCACTGGACGTTGGAGAAATAAAAACTTACGCCATATGTAGCCGGATCTTCTGTTTCCAGGCAGAACGCCTATGGCGATCCAGGTTGTGCAGTGGAAGACAATGGTGGGCAACGCGGTATTGAAACTCTGGTGGAGCACAAATTGTCATACCGGCCGCGTTGCCTACCCTACTTCTGCTCCTGCAAGGATAAAGACATTACCAGTGATTTCGCTAAATCGAAACAGGCAGATATCCCGATAGGAATTAGACAACATCTGACAAACTCTCATACAAGCAAAGGCTTGCTCCGCAGTCGGGTAAATTGGTATTTTCTCAACAACACATTCTCATTAGACCTGTCCGAGAACTGGAGTGGAAGCCCCCCTGAGAGGGGCTTCCACTCCAATTTCCAATGAGTCTATTGTATCGGCTTTCAAGTCCCTATGCTCAGAGTTAAGGCTCTAATCAACCTTCCCTTTCTGCCCTCTGCCTTCTGCCTCCTGCCCTCTGCCCTCTGCCTTCTGCCCTCTGCCTCCTGCCCTCTGCCCTCTGCCTTCTGCCCTCTGCCTCCTGCCCTCTGCCTTCTACCCTATTGTTGGAGGATTGCCCTATCCTGTTCTATGGGGATCTGCTCTGAAGTGGGAGGATATTTTGTCCGATCGGGATTTGCAAAAGATACAGGCGCTGCAGTTCAGCGATCTGGAAGCGGCGACCGGGTTGCTGAAGCGATTTTTGAATACCCATTTGCCATTTGAGGTGGTTGAGGCGAGGCTGCGGCCGTCGGCGGTGTCGTTGAATTCGATTAATGGGTCGTTGGTTTCGGCTGAGGGGGAGCGGCTGTTTTTCAAGACCCATGTGGAACCTCAGAGCCTGATTAATGAGTACTATAATTCAACCATTCTGGCGGAGGCGGGCTATCCGGTAATGCAGCCGCTGTACAGTTCGACGGAATGGGGCAAGCAACTGTTAATTTATTCCTTTTTTGAGTCGCCTTCGTTGTTTCAGATCGCTCGCGAGATTGAGCTTCACCAACGACAGGATGGCGAGGATGTGCTGCGGGTTCAACAGCAGGCTGATGAACAGTTGCGGGAAATTTATTTAAAGACGCTGCAATGGTTGAATGCCCAAGACCAGGCTCAGGCTCCAATCCATCAGTTGTTTTCTCATCGCTTGACGGGAGGACGGTTTGAGCGGTTTTATCAGGGCCAGAGAGTGGCTTTGCCGGATGAGGAGATCGAGTTTGAGCGTTTGGCAACTTTGCGGTGGGTTATCAATGGTCTGGAGTTCCAACACACCCTGGGTGAATTGATCGAACAGGCGGTTGCGCAGTTGAATCCAACTCGTTGCGATGGGCCTGCGATTGTCGGCCATGGGGATGCGCATAATGGCAATGTCTTTATTAATGAGGAACAAACGTCGTTGATTTATTTCGATCCGGCGTTTGCGGGACGACATTCGCCGTTGCTGGATCTGGCGAAGCCTTTGTTTCATAATGTGTTTGCGATCTGGATGTATTTCCCTCAGGAGGTTGCGGCTCGACTCTCGATTCGTGCGACCCTGGACGTCAGTGAAAAAACGATCGCGGTGGAACATGATTTTGTCCCAGCTGATTTTCGTCTGGAAATTTTGCGCTCGAAGCTGGATCGAGTGCTCTTGCCTGTGTTGCAAGAGTTGCAATCGCGGGGTTGGCTGGCTGAAGATTGGCGGCAGTATTTGAAGTTGGCGTTGTTTTGCTGTCCGTTTCTGACGATGAATTTGTGCGATCGCAAAAAGTTTCCGGCTGCGATCGCGCTGCTGGGTCTAGCCACGTCCATTGAAATGGGCAGTACCGCATCAGGGGACGGCAGGAGCATTTTAGATGCTGAACTCGATCGGATTGTCGACGAGCTATCATGAGGAGACAAGGGTGTGAATAAAGTAGAAACAGATGAAAGTCAAGAGCAATCGCGCTCCGATCCCATCCAGTCGTCGCTTAAGACTCTGATTTTCGATCTAGATGGGGTGATTACCAGCGAGACTCGATATTGGAACACCGCCCGATTAACAGTCTGGGAACTGATTGAAAGCGATCGGTATCTGGGATTGAACGGGTACTTTAGCGATACTGTTCGCTCGCCCGATCGGGTACTTCAAGTCGCCGAAGCGGTGATTGCCAAATCCTTCATTTATCAGCTCAAAAGTCGCGCCGTTAACTCGAATTGGGATCTGACGTTTTTTGTGTTCTGTCTGCACTTGATCGGCATTCTCAAGCGTTTCAGTCAACTACATCCCGACGCCAAGTTAGCGGCACTTTTTGAGTCTGACAGTCCGATTTCAGATCGATTACAATATATCGGCCAGTATTTAAAGGCAGAGCGCTATACAGCAAGTACGAGCGATACGATAATTGAAACATTTTGGCAACAGACTCGTTCCCTGACTGGCTCAGCAGTCCTCGATTTTGCGACTACATTCGCTGCTCAAGTTTTAGGAACAGAGCTTCCTTTTATCCTGGGGAAAGGGGAACTCTGGCAGCTTTGCTATGACAATTTCCAGGACTGGTACGAGGGGAAGAAGGGCTATACCCTGCCTGACGACGAGACGGTTTTAGAACGAACCAGAATTGACGACACACTGCAAACTCTGACTGCTTCAGGACGATATACCCTGGCGATTGCCACAGGCAGACCGCGTAACGAGGTGCTGCAACCGTTGACTGCTCTAGGACTGTTGCCGTATTTTGACCCGGAACGTATCGTTACCTATGATGAGGTTTTAGCGGCGGAGTCTGTGCTTGCGGGTATGGGGCAGGCGATGAAGCTGGGTAAACCTCATCCCTTTGTATTGTTTAAGGCGCTCTATCCTGATGAACCGATTGAGAATGTGCTGGCGAGAGCGGACGGGGGCGTGAATCGCTGTACTGCAGCTTATATTGGCGATGCCGCCAGCGATGTAGTGGCGGCGAAGCAGGCTGGATGCCTCTCAATCGGAGTGTTGACGGGGTTTTCTGCCGATCCGACGGGATCCGATCGACGGACAATGCTGGAATCTTTGGCCTGCGATGTTATTTTGAAGAGTATTCTGGAACTACCGCAATGGTTGGAGGGGCAAGTCCGTTGAGCAATCGTGTCGATATCGATCGTTTGGTGAAGGCAAATATCCAGGGTCTCAGCTCAAAAGCAGCAGGACCTTTGAAAGATGAGGCTGCAATCCGTTTGGATAAGGGGGAATTGCCCTATCCGCCGTCGTCGAAGGTGCTGGATGCGATCGCAGCTGCCGCCACTTCGATCAACCGTTATCCTGACGTATTGGGCGGGGCCTTACGCTTGGTGTTAGCCGCTTACACCGGGGCAGCAGAAAATCAGATTATTGTGACCAACGGGTCTGACGATCTGATCGAACTCGTGCTCAAAACCTGTCTGCAGCCAGGGGACGAGGTGTTGCTACCCATTCCAACCTTCTTTGTCTACGGACACCTGACGCAGGTCATTGGCGGTACTCCGGTTTGCGTCCAGCGGACGAAAGAGTTTGGCGTCGATCTGGATGACCTGCTGCAGGCAGTTACGCCGCGGACAAAGGTTATCTTTCTAGCGAATCCGAATAATCCCACAGCCAACTCGATCGAACGCGAGGTTATCTTGGATCTCCTCAACCGTGTCGAGTGTCTTGTGGTAGTGGATGAGTGCTATTACGAACTCTGTCAGCTCACGGTAGCAGATCTGATCGACGATTATCCTCACCTGATTGTTTTGCGCAGCCTCTCCAAAAGTTTTGGGCTGGCTGGGTTGAGGGTGGGCTATGGCATCGCCAACGAACGGCTGATTGATTATCTCTACCGGGCGGCCCAACTGTTCCCAGTCAACAAACTTGCCATTGCAGCGGCTGTGGCTGCTTTAGCGGACATTGACACTGTGCGCTCTAATCTACAGGCCATTCTCCAGCATAAAACGGGGTTGGAACGGGGTTTGCAGCAATTGGGATTTCAGGTTTATCCATCAGCAACTAACTTTCTGTTAGTCAATACGGAACCGTTGGGCATTCCTTCTGCTGCGCTCGTGCAGTTTCTGCGCGAGCGGAATATCTTCGTTGCCGATTTTGGTTTGAAACCTGGGTTAAGTGCTTACTGCTTCAGAACTGCGGTTGGTCTTCCCAGAGAAAATCAGGTTTTACTGGACACGCTAGCGCAGGCAATTTCATCCCTCTCTTGACAGCAAAACTCTCGGTTCGCGCATTTTTTCGAGTGGATGGGATTTTTATCTGAATCTAGCGGTGATGTTTCTCCACGAGGTTTGGAATATCGCATCGTCCCAAGAGTAGCAGGGCACCCACAAGGGGTGCCCCTACGGAAATTGCTGTTTGTTCGCGATGACTTGTAGGGGGCGGTCTTGTGCCGACCCTGAGTCTACCGGGTCAGTTCGAGTGGATTCACTTGCAAGTCTACCTGCCTTGCCAGAGGCAGAAACCTCTATCTCAAATCACTCTTTGGCAGACCTGCTGCTTTTTCGTTGTCAGCATTGTGCAGTTGAATGGCAGCTTCTGGGGAACGAACCAGAGGCTTCATTCCCCAGGGAAATATCTAACGGTGGTGTTCAATCCACAATTTTCAGTCCCTGTTTGTTACTAGACTTGGGACGGTTCATTTGAGATACAGGGCGCTCCAGATCCAGATCGTTTGTGGCTAGCTTTACCTGGTCGGTGACCTGGTTCAATCGTTTGCGGATTTGCGCGATCATCTCCGGATAGTAGCCTGCCATTCCTTGAGTGCAGTCATAGCTGGCTGCCCGACAGAGCATATCGAGCTGCACATTCAAGTCTTCAAGTTGGGAACTGCAGCCGGTTAGCCGCGTCCGGACAGCGTCAATTTGTTCAGCCACTTGAGCGTACTGATTCTTCATTTTCCAGGTTCCTCTTCTTAAATCAAGGTGTTGGTTCGCTTTGGAGTTGAGTAGAGGCTAGCTTTTTGCTTGTATGGGTTCAGTGCCTGGGAAAAATATTTCGATCCGTCCGCATAGGAATGCGATCGCAAAATTCCTGCAGGCTCACTGCTTGCACTAGGATCGTAACCAGAAAGCCATTCCTGGTCTCTGGCTATCTGCCATTAGCAAGTAATATTACAACAAATCGCAAATCTACGATCGATCGTAAACAAAAATGTTGCGAAGCTCTGAGATCCAATTGGGATCCTCTGATAGAGTACAGTTTACTTGTTCTCCCTGGACGTTGCCGGAGATTAGGGAAAGCCATGTTGAAATGCAGTTTTTGAACAGAAACAACTAGAGAAGTGTGCTTAGTGCAACTCTCTAATTATTTTCGCATACCTTTTTACCAGGACTGCTGCCACCGGGAAACATCAGCGAGGGCGCGATCGCGGTAGCAGCCATACCGCTCGCGTTTATTGCGAATCCGTCGCGTCAAGGGAGGCAGAATACCAAAATTTGGCGGCATTGGCTGAAAATGCTTTGGCGATGCCGTGCTGATGAACTCAAACAACGCGCCCATCATTGTCGTTTTGGGTAGCATCACGGGATCCAGACCCAGTGCCAGCCGCGCTGCATTCGTTCCAGCCAGCCAGCCGCCTGCGGCAGCAGCCGTATAGCCTTCGGTGCCAATCAATTGACCCGCAGCCAGCAGCGTTGGTCTTTGCTTGAACTGCAAGGTCTGCAGCAGCAACTCTGGAGCATTAATAAATGTATTGCGGTGCATAACACCCAGGCGAACGAACTCAGCCTGTTCCAACCCTGGGATTAAGCGGAAGACCCGTTTTTGCTCTCCCCAGCGCAAATTGGTTTGGAACCCAACCATGTTCCATAGTTGTCCAACTTTGTCTTCTTGCCGTAGCTGCACAACGGCATAAGGCCGCTCAGCGCGATCGCAATCGCGACGATCGTCTACCAATCCAACTGGCTTCAATGGCCCATAACGCATGGTATCTTCTCCCCGTTGGGCCATCTCTTCAATAGGCAGGCACCCTTCAAAGAACTTCGCAGTTTGCCGCTCAAAGTCCTTGAGTTCCACTTGCTCTGCCTGACACAATTCCTGCCAGAAGCGCAAATATTGTTCTCGATCCATCGGACAGTTCAAATAGTCGGCATCCCCCTTGTTATACCGGGACGCCCGAAAGGCAACGTCGAGGTTAATCGATTCCCCCGCAACAATGGGACTGGCGGCATCAAAGAAGCTGAAGTAGTCCATGCCCGTGAAGCGACTCAGTTGAACTGCTAGATCTTGACTGGTCAAAGGCCCAGTTGCAAGCACAACAATTCCCTCTGGCAGGTAACGCATCTCTCCCCGCCGCAGCTCAATGCAGGGATGCTGACTCAGGGTTGCAGTTAAATCTTGACTGAATTGTCCCCGATCCACTGCCAGCGCTCCCCCAGCGGGGACTTCGTGTTCGTCAGCCTTGTCGATAATAATAGATCCCAAACGCCGCAGTTCTTCGTGCAAAAGACCGGCAGCGCGATCGCACGCCTTCGCCCCAAACGAATTACTGCACACCAATTCCGCCAGATGTTCCGTATGGTGTGCGGGGCTATAGCGTAGCGGACGCATCTCATGCAACACAACCGACAACCCCGCTCGAGCAATCTGCCAGGCTGCCTCCGTTCCAGCCAATCCCCCGCCAATGACTTGTAGTGGTTGATGGTTCATGGTTGATGGCTCATGGTTGATGGCTCATGGTTGATGGTTGATGGTTCATTGCTCATGGTTGATGCTAGTGCTAAAACCTGAAACGATATCATTTCGATAGACCGTTGCGAAAAACATTAATTGGGCAAGAGGAACAAAAAAACTGACTGAGCGATGTTTCCCGTTCCCAATTCCCTGTTCCCTGTTCCCCTCAGACTGAACCTTAAATCCTCAGCGATGAACCATTAACAATAAACAAATTACAAATTTAGCCACGATAAAATCGGACTCGGAGTTGGCAAAACAATCAGCAACAGTAAGGCCAGGGCTACCAAGCCTAGAAAATCTCGACCATTGTCCAATTCGCTCACATCATTTAAAGCCGGTTCATCCGCCACTGGAATAAATAGGATCAGCACAATCGCCCAAAACAGCAAATAGGGTTGGATTAACGACATCACCAACACCAACAAGCGGGTAACCTGGCCAATCGCAACTCCTGCTCGCTGACCAAACATGGCATGGACAACGTGACCGCCATCCAATTGGCCAATGGGCATTAAATTGAGTGCTGTGACCACTAAACCCAGTAAACCAGCTACAGCCACTGGATGAAGATTCAAGAAACTCTCTGGTTGCAACTGGCTCCCCAAGGTGAGTTTGCTCAAAAGGGCTAACAAGATAGAAATTCGAGGGTTGACCGTGTCAAAATCCAAAAAACCAGTTTCATTTGTCGGTGCTCCAACTACTTCCGAATTCAACAGGCCCCATATCAGGACAGGGAGAGTCACAATCAGACCTGCCAGAGGGCCAGCAATACCAATATCAAACAAGGCTTTACGATGCGGAACCGGAGCACAGATGCGGATATAAGCGCCAATGGTACCCGGAACAAAAGGGATTGGCATAAAATAGGGCAAGGTAGCGCGAATCTTGTAAAACTGGGTCACCAGATAGTGAGCGAGTTCGTGAATGCCCAAAATCGCAATCAGGGCTAGGGCATAGGGCAATCCTGCGAGCAGCACTCTCAGATCGGCCTGCAATGCATTGCCTATGTCCAATAAGGCAATACTAGGTTGCGTACCCTCGCTAAAAATACTAGCGAGCTTCTCGAATTCCGCTCCTAATTCAAAACTGGGCTGTGTACCCTGGCCAAAAATGCTAGCGAGCTGTGCGCCAGCCAGAGTAGTGGTGACTAGGGTAAGCACTAGCAGCCCTAGGGCTAATCGGGGGCGGGTAAGAGGCTCAGTCTGGCGCTTTATTTCCCGACGGGTATATGGATTGGGAACTAGAGCAAAAAATGGCTTACCGCTCAGACTTTCCTGGAAAACAACCAGGAATCGATTGCCGAAGCGAGCTTCCACATTCTCCCGAATCCTTTGATAGGCTGCTTCTGGGTTGGTGCGCAATTGCCCGCGACAAATGACAGCTTGGGGACGATATTCTAGATTCTGCAAGTAATACACTGTCCAGGGAAAACAATTGCGGAGATAAGCTTCCTCGTCTCGATCGATGGGACGCAATGCAGACGGCTCTTTCTCAGGATCTGCTGTTTGCTTGGCTGCAGAGGCCCGTGCGATCGCAGCATGGCGCTGCAGCAACAAGAAAGTCAGGATTACCAGGACTAGAAGCAACCAAAAAAGATGATTCATGCTATGCCTAAACAACCGTCGGCGGTTCTTGATACCATTTTTGCCTTTTCACCCAATCGCGACACATTGGGCGCAACAGCCTATTTCATTGTAGAGAAAGAAGCAGGCATCCTGATCGATTGTCCAGCTTGGGATGAGGTGAATCAACAATTTTTGCAGCAGCAAGGCGGTATTCGCTGGCTTGTAATCACCCACCGGGGCGGCATTGGCAAAGCTCGCGAGCTGCAAAAGTTTTTTGACTGTGAAATTCTAATTCAGGAACAGGAAGCATATTTGCTGCCTGGTTTAAAGGTGACCTCCTTCCAGCACGCATTTACTCTCACTCCTCAGATTGAAGCGATCTGGACGCCGGGTCACTCGCCGGGTTCATCTTGCCTGTATTATCGCAATTTTGGTGGTGTTTTATTCTCTGGCCGCCACTTGCTCCCCAATCCAAGCGGAGAACCTGCGCCCCTGCGAACCAAAAAAACGTTTCATTGGCCTCGACAACTTCGCAGCATCCAGGCTTTGCGCGATCGCTTTTCCCCGGAAACGCTCCAGTTCATCTGTCCTGGAGCGAACACAGGCTTCCTGCGTGGGAAACGTACCATCGATCGAGCTTACGAACAATTAAGCAAGCTAGATTTGAGCGAGTTATCCCATTGTGGATTTTAGAGTGCCGATTTTGGCTTGGAGAAAGGCCAATACTGTAAGGCCAATACTGTTCGGTTTAGAGACGAGAATTAATTTCTCGCGTAGGGGATGGCATTGCCGTGCTCCCTACCCGTCTATTTTTCGTAAAGTTATTGAACCCGCTATCTTTAACCGAACAGTATTGGGAGAAAGGCTGACTGGACAAGCGTTCTGCCAATTTCATACATTGCATCTCCCAGTCAACTGGGTATCATTCGCAACTAGCAATTAGCGGTTGAATTTTGACTGGTTAAGGGACGCTGTTGCGAATACGCTCAATGCTAGTTTGCATTTTCTTTAATTGCTCTTGCAGTTCAATCAAATGAGCTTCAATTCTACTGCTTTCTTCTTCTTGGGCGCGCAATAATCGATCTTCAATGTCTTTTTGCTCTCGTTGAGATTCTTCGACACTGTTGGTAATGACCCCAATAAATAGGTTGACGACAATCATCGCGCCCAATAATACAAAAGTAACAAAAAATACAGCACTGATCAGTGGGGTAGCGGCTGGATCGGTGCAAAGGGATTCCATGCCATCGTACCAAAAGCGATCGCAACCGTACATCTGGATGTACATAATATCGACCCATCCTTCTAGAGTCACCACTTCAAATAACGCCAGCATTGACCGGGGGAGGGAACCAAAGTGTAGGGGATCGTTGGCGGCAAACAGAAAAGTGCCCGCAACGCCATAGCCGTAGAACAATAAGCAAAGAAACAAACAGACATAAATCATTGAAGGGATGCTTTTCATCAGCGCAGTCACCAGAATTTGCAACTGCGGTAGCGCTCGCACCAGCCGCATGACGCGCAGCACTCTGACTAACCGCAACACCAGTAGATAATGGTTATCCGCTGGGATAAAGCAAACAGCAACAATCGCGAAGTCAAATACATTCCAGGGATCGAGGAAATAGCACCAGGGGCGACGGCCCTGAGCCGCAACCTTGAGAATAATTTCGCCAATAAAAATCCAGAGAACGACGCCTTCCAAAAAATTCAGAATCGAGCCGTATGGAACGCTAATGCTGGGGAAAGTCTCCAATCCTACAAGAAGACTGGCAAAGATGATGGTCCCCACGATGAAGTTTTGAAATAGACCGGACTTCACCGTCCTCATCACGGCTGCTTGCATGAGATACCCCCATCACAAAGGTTTGATGGCGCTACGAACACCAGGGACAATAGACCTGTCCGAGAACTGGAGTGGAAGCCCCCCTGAGGGGGGCTTCCACTCCAGTTTCCGAACGAGTCTAATAGTTCATCGTAACGCTCAGCAGCGCGATCGCAAACAGCTGCTGATTGCCTTAACCATCCATCACCCCATCTTCAGCATCCTGAGAAATTTTCTCACCGATACGCGGTTCCGTACCCGCGAGCAAACGCTGAATGTTGGTTTGGTGCCGCCAGATGATGTATACTCCCGCTGCGATCGCAAACAATTGGTAAGCCGGTGGCTGGTTAGCGACCGCTATGAGAACTGCAGCCGCAACTGCAGCGGCAATGGAACTTAAAGAAACAATGCGAGAGAGGAGCAACGCTGTACCAAATACTGCTGCAGCCCCCAGCGCTACGAACCAACACATTGCGAGCAGAATGCCAAGGCCCGTTGCTGCGGACTTTCCTCCTGTAAAACCAAGCCAAATTGACTTGCTATGGCCTAGAATAGCCACAATGCCTGCCAGAGTTGCCATCCAAGGTAACCAGGAAACAAGCTGGACGCTCTCAGGTGCCAGAGAACCGATCGGAGTCAAGCCATAAATCCCTCGCATCAAGACAATTGCCAGAATTCCTTTCAAGACATCGACCCCTAAGACCAGAACAGCAGGTCCTTTGCCCAGCGTTCTGAGAACATTAGTTGCGCCTGTCGAACCCGATCCATAATCGCGAATGTCAATCCCCTTGAGGATCTGACCAGCCAGGTAACCTGTAGGAATAGTTCCCAACAAATAGGCTAGTAGCAACAACCCTCCATTCAGGGCCAACCAAAGAACCATCGCCCTTAACCTCAACGTTCGAAGGAATAACCAGAAAACTCAGGATTTGGTGAAAACGCTAACCAAAGCGGATACTGCAAGACAGAAAGACTGATCTGATCTTCTGTTTCATCAATAACAATGAGGGGAAGCAGATCGTTTTCCAGCAAACGGTCTGCTTTTTGAGACAACAGCGCTGCTTGCTGGAATAGAACAACTCCTTGCTCTGGGCCAAAGTCACCGCGAGAAATCCCCAAACAATCTTGTAGGCCCCGCCGCCACTCGCCTAGACATTCAGGCGTATTTGCCAAAACCAATGTCCGCAGCTGGCTTCCATAGATCGTCCGCAGCACCGAGATGGCAGCAGAAGCAATCAAAATATTCTGCAAACGGCTTCCTAGAGTGCGAACTGCGCCTCGCCCACCATGGGAGAAGAACCAGCCAGAAACGCGTTCTGCATGAATGGGCTCGAAAGTGCGACGCAATTGCCAGGGAGGGCCATAATAATCAGGTATCGTACGATATCGATCCAGAACGCCGCGAATATGTTCAATCTGTTCTTGAAAGCGTCGATCGACAAAAATAGATTCAGGACCTTTCTCGTTAGCATCTGCTTTTCTTGGGGCTGACTCCCGATCGAATGCGGCTTCAGAATCCAGTCCTGGATGTAATTCTAGTTGCTCAGCCGCCATTGCCAGGTCTTGTAAACTACCGACTAAATAGTCTTTAAAGCCCTGTACCCGAATCGCTAGCTCTTGCGAGACCCCTGCAAAACTGGTACGCATCTCTGCTCGAATACGCTCCTGACGTCGTTCCAATTGCTCAACTGCAATTTGCAGAGCTTGTTTGCGTTGTTCTAGCTCGCTCAGACCCTCTTTCACCAAACGCCCCAAAGTCGCCTGAGTTTCAGCAACTTGCTCTTGCAAAACCCTGACGTGGGAAGCGCGTAAAGCAGCCACCTCTTTTTTTAAAGCTTGTTCCTCTCGCTGCAGCACGGCAATCCGCTGCGCGATCGCAGCCGGGTCTTCATTTAGGGGCACTCCATTGCGATCTGCTGGCCGCTCTACAACCTTGTCAAATGACGAATTAGCAGCAGCAGTCACTGAGTTCGTCGGATTTTGCACGCCTGAACTATCGTCAGCCTTTGGGAACGGGACCGATTCCAGAGACTGAACCGATACTTGAACGGTTGGATCTTGGATGCGAGATTCGTCAGAATTCATAGGGAATATAGGATTTAGCCAGTCAACTCCTGAGGGGAAATCGGACAATGCTGTTCCAAGCAAGTGCGCAACAGTTTAGCCTCAAACAGAATCGGCAGGAAATGAATGCTATTCACTTCTTTGAAATAGAACAAAATCGGCACGGGATGCCAAAAAATCCGCCAACTTTGCCAGTCTCGATAGGGAAAATGACGCAGCAACGTCCCCGAACGATAAACATCGAGCGCTGTTTCAGTAAATTGGAGACGGATCGTGGCTGCCTGAACCAGCAAAAACGCGCCCAACAAGGACAACCCCAAACTGACCCAGGGTTGCACCAACAGAACAGGAACCGCAGCAATCGCAAACGCTAACGGCAGCAAATAACTAGGGCGCAACTGTATGGGGAGTTCCCGTCTAGAAGCAGAAGTAGAAGCGATCGCAGACATCTATCTCATTAGCTTATAGTTCATAGCTCATGGTTCATGGCTCATCGCTCATTACCCCAATAAGAGCAATCAATACTCAACAATAGGCAATGAGCAATCAACAATCAACCACTAATCTATCCCCATTCTAAAGGCTTAAGGTTTCAGATCCTTTAGAGGCTGGATTCACCAAGCCCCTGAAACATAGCCCAAGACAAGAAAAAGTTGCTGACAAAAATAGCCAGCAGCGCAGTCACAACTGCAGTAGTAGTCGATTGCCCCACTCCTTTCGCGCCTCCTGTTGTTGTCAGCCCCCAGCTGCAACCAATAGTCGCAATCAAGGCACCAAAAAACACGGCCTTCAGCATCGCAGCCACAATATCCCAAATCCCCAAAAAACTTTGGACAGAGTCCATAAAAATAGTATCCGTAATGCCATAAAGGCTCCACGAAATCATCAATCCTCCAGCCATCCCAGTCAGCAAAGAAAGCAGCGTTAAAATTGGCAACATCAAACAGCAGGCAAGCAAGCGGGGAATAACCAGATAGTCAACGGGATCGGTACGCAACATATAGAGAGCATCAATTTGTTCCGTAACGCGCATCGTACCAATTTCAGCAGCAAAAGCCGATCCCACCCGTCCTGCCAGCACAACTGCCGTCAATACAGGCGCGAGTTCGCGACTTAAGGCCAGCGCTAACACCCCCCCCACTGCCGAGCCTGCCCCAAAGTTAATAAATTCCCGGGACACCTGAATCGTAAACACCATCCCCACGAAACCCGCAGTCAATAGAGCAATCATCAGGGAATCAGGCCCAACAACAGCCATCTGTTCCAGGGTATTGCGACGATGGATCTTGCCTGCAAGCAAATGAACCATCACCTGTCCCCCCAGCAGAATCGCGGCAAGCGAACGCCGACTCCAGGCTGCCAAACCTGAATTAGAAATTGCTTTGCTCACTGAACTCATGCTGCAACAACACTAAGGATAATAACCCGCGATCTTGGTTTAGTTGCAAGACAGAGTTTATTTTCCTCAACAGTAGAGACTGAACCCACACAATCTGGTCAGTTAACACTGGGATCCCTACATCTGCCAGGTTGTATCATGAATCATATACGGTTTTCACAGCAGACACCATTTAGAAAACTTTTCAAGCAGGACAACCTGATTATTCAGGGATAATTTGACCTTAAAAGGTTCTCCCAGATCGACATTCAATGCCAGTTGTAACCATTCATCTGTCTGATTGGATCGGACGACCCAAAAAACAACATCCGCCGCATCAAGAACACTCAGCTTTACCCCTAGCGGCAACCCAACTAATTCTTCCTTGGCATGGAGTTGCAGATACACATTCGTGCCGCTGTTGTGGGTAGGGATGCACTGCATAATCAGAATCCCCACCCGGTCAACAGGCCATAAAAAGAAGCGAACCCTGTTATTCAGAACCACCCTAACCTTGAACTGCTGCCCTGGATTGGCGCTAAATTCGAGTCGCAGCGAGTTAGCTGCCTGTCTAGATTGAGTGTCCAGCAAAACCTCTTGTTCGGTATCGACATCCAGGACGCTCAATTGTAGATTCGGCGGCAACACAGTTGCTTCCTCATCGGGAAGGAGGTGCAAAAGAATATTCTCCCCATTGTTTGGAATAGGGCTGCAGTACATCACCAGAGTCCCCACGTGTTCAACAGACCATAAACTGCCTGGGGGTAACTCGCGTTCTATACTGTCATTTTCAATCTGGATAATTCTCAGATTATCGCTGCCAGCAATTTGCCTGATGGTTGTCTCAACGTTCCGCAGCGATGTCTCTGAAATTTCAACATCGCGGGTCACGATATTAACGGTTTCTAATCGTTCTGAGGGTTGGCTGGTGTTATTAATGGTTTCTGCTCGTCCTGATGATTGACATTCGTTCTTCCTATACCCTTGATTTAACAAGAGGATAATGACGTCTCTCCAATTTTTTATTTGGCTATTGGTTAAGCGCCGAATACAATCATACAATCCCCTTGGTGCAGACAGGTTGACCCGCAAAGAGCCAGTAGTTATATATAAATATTCCTGGGCAATTTGGCGTGGCTCATATCCCGCCAAAAGCAAACATAAATAATCCTGTTGCCATTTTTGTAGACTTTCCCGACCAGGGTTCAATTTTCTATAGACTGCCCCCAGATCGAGCAATAATTGCCCAATATTCCAGTTTCTGGCAGCCTCTCCACATTGCGTTGCTAGCCAATCTGATTGAGATTCGATCCGTACACTCAGGACTGACAATCCCAACCACGCTTCCAACTCTCCTCGTTGAAACGAGGTCTCAAATTGTCGGCAAGGCTCTAAATCCCCCTGGACGATCGAGACAATATTGCCTGCATCAATTCTGATGATTCTTAAGTTCTCGCTACCCGTTATTCTCTGCATTGTTGCTTCTAATTCCCTCAGCAACATAATCGAGATTTCAATATTGGCGACAGTCACAATAATGATAATTTCTTCTTGCTCTGGTGGTTGGATCGTGCTCCTGCGGTAGCCCCGATTGAGCAAGAAAAGAATGATATCTCTCCAGTTACGGATGTCTTTGCCCGTTAATCGATTAATACATCTATATAGTCCTCTTGCAGCCGCCAGTCTGCTGCGTAAAGATCCAACCGATAACTGTAGATAATTCGCAATTTGGCCGGGTTCATGTCCGGTTAATACCAGGCATAAATAGTTTTGCTGCCATTGCTCCAGCACTTCTCTTTTAGAGCCTAAGCGTCTGCGAACAAGCCCTAAGTCAAGAAAGAGCCGATCAATTTGCCAGTATTGTGCAGCTCTCTCATAGATAAAGGACTTGCGTAGAGATAAAATACCGACCATAGGACTGATTTCTCGAAGAAGAAGCCAAATCATCGGTATATTATTAAGTTGCAAGTCCCTGATAGCCAACTCTTCCATAGACTCTAAACATTGAATCAATCAAGCCGATCTAAACGTCAGAGGCGGTTTGAAAATAAAACAGACTCGCTCTGTTCCCCTGCAGGAAGCACGCAACATCCATTATGTTCTCTTCGCTCTTTTGAGGGGTAGAGAAATTAATTGCTTCCCATGCCCTTCTGATGGCGGTAGCCTGGAGGGTACGTGAAGCAGAAATTGGAGGATGAGTAGAGTGTAGAATCGGCTGACGTTTCAAGTCTCCCTTGAGATGTGAGGGATGGTAACATGGTTCCCTGCTCATGGAGATTAAGGACTTGATTAACGGTCATATGGCTTGGCTTATGGCAGATGAAAAATTGATCAATGCCCAAAGTATAGATATCAATCAACCTTTCTCTTTCTGCCTTCTGCCTTCTGCCTGCCAGAGTTAGAGGGCAAAATTTTCCAGGAAACAAAACTGCTCTAACGTTATTCTGATGCTGAATCGTTCCCCTGGATCGGCACTAAATGCGAGTTGCAACCAGTTGTCTGCTTGCCTGGATTCAGTTTCCAGACACACCGATCCCGTTTCATCAAGGACGCTCAGCTGCAGATTCGGCGGCAACTCAATGGAGTCTCCATTGGGATGGAGCTGCAAGCGAATATCGGCTCCATCGTTTTGAGTGGGGATGAGTTGTATCACCAGAGTCACCACGCGCTCGACAGTCCATAAATCGATCGGTCTCGCTCGCACAATACTGTCTGGCGGCAAGTCGCGTTCCAATTCCACTGTAGATGCGGTGGATCTTAAGCCGGGAGCCATTGCCCATTCCATCGGTTGCCAGACTGGTTCAAAGATTCCTTGGAGCCATTGCCCCAAGCGAATCGGTGCAGGTGCAGGTACAACTGCGGGTTCTATTTTTACATCATGCACTGGAAAACCTAGCAACTTTTCAAGCTCTCCTGAATGAAACGAGGTCTCAAGTTTTCTGCAGGCTTCTGCGTCTCCCTCCACGACGAAGACGACACTGCCACTTTCAATCCTGGTAATTTTCAGGTTGTTGCTACCCGTAATTTTTTTCATTGTTGTCTCAACTTTTCTCAGCAATGGCTCTGAAATATCAACATCGCAAGTCACAATAATGATGGTTTCTTCTCGCTCTGATGGTTTGCTCTCGCTTTTCCTGTAGCCCTGATTTAACAAGAGGATAATGACATCTCTCCAATCTGTTATTTCACTGCTGGTTAATTTTCGGATGCAGTCATACAATCCCCCTTTAGCAGATAGTTTGACTCGCAAAGATTCAATTGTCATATATAGATATTCTTGGGCAATTTTGCGTGGAGTATGGCCAGTTAAAAGTAAACATAAATATTCTTTGTGCCACTGCTCTATTCCCTTTTTATTAGAGGTTAATTCTCTACGGACTTCCTCTAAATCGAGAAATAGCTGCTCAGTTTTCCAGCTATTAGCAGCTTCTTCACATGGCATCATTATCCGGCCTGGTACTGACAATTACTTCTTAGAGTATAACATGGTACTCCCTTAACCGAGATTAACAACTTGATTAATATTAGAAAATTTTCTACAGGCACAATCGAGTTTGCTGCTTGAGCAGCTGGGCTGTGCAGGTCAAGGATATGTTAATCAGGGAGATATAGCAGAAGGGAAAAGTTGACTACATCTGATCGATTTTTGTGATGTCCTAATTTATTCTCGTAGTGCTATATCAAAACAATCGTCAAACTTCTCAAATCTAAATAAAGCTCCAGTTAAATTGGAGTAGCTTGTAGAACTTTATCAACCTCGAATACTCTTTCTCTTCATTCTATATATTGTCAGTCTTGCGCCTTCTATGTTTTTTTGAACTGTCATTTTTAATTTGATTTCACATCATGTCTATGACTACGATATCGCCAGTTATAACGGCTGATAGATAGCGAAATAATTGTCTGAATCTCTATGTTTTAGCAGTTTATTCAAATATATTAGCGAGTTCTTTTATAGCAGTTCCCGTGTGACTGAAGTACATAGAAATGTGCCCCCTGCCGAAGACAGGGGCACATTTCCATACCTCACTAGCCTGAGAATTGCTATATATCAGTTCTAGGGTTTATTCAATAAGGCGGACTGATAATTCAGGTTTGAGAGATAGTAGCACGGTGCACCTTTAATGGAGATTAGAGAATTGGTTTATGCCTATATTATGGGCTGCCGACAAATTAAAGTCAGTACAAAGGAGGTGGTTATGATAGAAATTTTGTGGATGAGTTATTTTGTAATATCTTAATTTTTTCTGATTCGAGCTGTTGTCTGACTATGCTGAAAGGTCGCCATCAGACATTTCAAGCTCCCTTACCAGAAAAGCTTTAACTATCATTGGTGGCAACTGCAACCTGAGTCTGTTCTCTCTGACCTGTTTGGATCGTTTGTACAGTCGCCAGGTTAGAGACACGACTTGGAGGGTTATTTTGAAAGCCTTGCGGAGCAAGGCTTTCAAAATAACCATTTTTCTGTTCTGGCACGAAGAAATGGAGGTTAGCGCCCCCGGAGGGGGCACTAACCCTCCAAGTCGTATTAGAGAAGGAAAATTAGGAGAAAACCATCAATTTGAACGCACAGTGTCCGAGTTGTTCAAGAAAGGCAACGGTAAAATAGGTTAAAAGCGAGTCATTAAAGTTATCGTTCCTTTGTTACTGACAACATTCAGACATGCCTGCTCCAGATCTATTTCATTCCACAGTCAAGGTAGCACTTCAGAAAGATGGATGGGTCATTACCCACGATCCATTGCATCTTAAGATTGGTACAGCCATAGAAATGTACATTGACCTGGCTGCAGAGAAAATCATTGCAGCAGAAAGAGAGGGGTGCAAAATTGCGGTCGAAGTGAAGAGTTTCACTGCCCCTTCTACTTTGTCTGAGTTCCATACAGCTGTGGGGCAATTTATCAATTATCGCTATGCTCTGGAAGAAGTGGAGCCAGACAGAGTTTTATATCTCGCTGCACCTATCAGTATTTATAAAAAGTTTTTCCAAATTCCCTTTATTACCTCAATTGTGACTCGAAGCCAAATCTATTTGCTCATTTACAATCCGGAAGTGGAGGAAATTGTGCAATGGCTAAACTGAACAACTACCGCCAATGGATCCAGCAAATATTGATAGAACGGGCTAAAAAAGCGGCAGACGATACAATGGATGCACAAACGCTCTTTGATACAGAGCACGACCACTATCAACTGATGTATGTTGGTTGGGACGATCAACGTCGCATTTATGGGCCCGTGCTGCACTTTGATATTAAGGATGGCAAGATCTGGATTCAATGGAATGGAACGGAAGATGATGTCGCGGCTGAACTGGTTGCATTAGGGGTGTCTGCACAGGATATTGTTTTGGGATTTCATACACCGTTTATGCGTCAGTTTAGCGACTATGCAGTCAATTAATCGGTAGTCCTCCAGAGGTAAGGATGTTTTAGCGCGACGGTAGCTCCCTCACGCTAAAACATCACAGGCTAAAACATCAATTGAGGACTATCTCTCGAAGTAACATGCTGCTCGATTTTGCTGCAGCATCAGATCTGAAACTCGGGCGATCTTGTGTATGATTGTCTGCTTTTAACGAGCATTCCCATCCCGTAGTCATGCTAAAGTGCTTACTGTCTCGATCTTTTCTGTTTCCTCTTTTTCTACCTCTGTTTACCAACCAATTCATCTATGGGACTGAAACTCTACAATACTCTCACCCGGCAAAAAGAAGCCTTTGAATCCCTGGAAACTGGCAAGGTAAAGATGTATTGCTGTGGAGTGACAGTGTATGATTACTGCCACCTGGGCCATGCCCGTTCCTATATTGTCTGGGATACCGTGCGGCGCTATTTACAGTGGTGTGGTTACGAGGTGCGTTATATACAAAATTTTACTGACATTGATGACAAAATCCTCAATCGAGCCAGGCTCGAAAAGTCTTCGATGGAGGCGGTGGCGGAGCGTTATACTGCGGCCTATTTTGAGGATATGGAGCGGTTGAATATTCTGGAAGCAGATGCATACCCCCGGGCCACCCATACTTTGGATGGCATCAAACGTTTAATTGCCGACTTGGAGCAACGGGGCTATGCTTACCCTGCTGCGGGCGATGTCTACTACGCTGTGCGTCAGTTTTCAGATTATGGTAAACTCTCAGGCCGTAAGCTAGACGACATGAAGGTGGGGGCCAGCGGTCGCTTAGAAGTTGCGGTTGCTGCAAATGAGGCTGAGCGACCCCAAAATGAATCGCCAAAAAAGAGAGATCCCTTTGATTTTGCCCTGTGGAAGGGGGCAAAACCGGGGGAACCAGCCTGGGACTCGCCCTGGGGTAAGGGACGTCCCGGCTGGCATATTGAGTGTTCGGCGATGCTGCAGGAGTATTTGGGCGAGACGATTGATATCCATGTAGGTGGTGGCGATTTGGTGTTTCCGCATCACGAAAATGAGATTGCCCAATCAGAAGCGGCAACTGGCCATCCCCTAGCGTGCTATTGGTTGCACAATGGCATGGTGAATGTGGGTGGAGAGAAAATGTCAAAGTCTTTGGGGAATTTTACTACCATCCGACAATTGTTAGATGCACCCAATGGCCCCGATCCGATGGCGATCCGATTGTTTGTGTTGCAGGCGCAGTATCGTAAGCCGTTGGATTTTACGCAGGATGCGATCGCAGCTGCCCAAAACAGCTGGAAAACCCTTAAAGAGGGCCTGCTATTTGGCAATCAATTCGGTCGACAATTAGGCTGGTCCGACCGAGACGATGTCGGCTTTGACGATCCAGCAGCAATGCGAATTCCCGACAGTGAAGCTGCTGTGCAGCAATTCCAGGTTGCGATGAACGACGATTTCAATTCTGCCAGTGGACTGGCAATTTTGTTTGAACTGGCTAAAGATCTGCGTCGAGCTGGGAATCTCTTAGTCCATCAAGGGACAGCGGATATTGATTCCCAATGCTTACGACAGCAATGGAAAATCCTGGTTAGTTTAGCGAATGTACTGGGATTGGCCGTTTCTGCTCAAGACAAGGCAGCAGTTGAAACGGAGACGACAGACAACGATACTGGAAATGGGGATTTGGCTGCAGCCCAGATTGAAACTTTAATTCAACAACGCCAGGATGCTCGCAAGGTTAAGAATTTTGCTGAAGCCGATCGCATCCGCGACGAATTGAAAGCTCAGAGCATTACCTTAATTGACCAACCTGGAGGCTCGACTCGATGGCATCGCAACTAACTCCGCCTGAACAACGTCTTGCGATCTCTTTACCCAATGTATTGCTGATTGCAGTTGCTGTGGTGATTTTGTTGTTGCTGTGGCAGGTGAGAAGTCTGCTTGTGCTGTTGATGATTGCGGTGGTGTTGGCGGCTTCAATTGCACCTCTGGTGGATGGGTTGGAACGGTGGCGTGTCCCTCGTTGGCTGGGTGCGATCGTAGTCTATTTGCTATTAATAGGGGGTATCGTTGGTGCAGTATTGCTCATTGGGCCGAATCTAATAGAGCAGTTCGAGCGCTTAATTCGCCAGGTTCCCGTTTCTTTGAACAAATTTGGCAATGCGGTCGAAGCCTGGGTGCTGAGCTTGAGGGCCAGTCGTCCAGAACTGGTCAACCGTCTTTTCGATCAAGTCTTTGACATTCAGGGATTGACCAGTTGGGGTATCCGCTCTAGCCAGCAATTGCTGATCCGCTCCTATAGTGTCACGACAGGACTATTGGGTGCTGCATTCAGCCTGGTACTGGCCCTATTTCTTTCCGGCTATATGGTAGTAGACAGCCGTACCCTGGTGCGCAGCATTCTGCGCCTGTTTCCTCAACCCTGGGAAGATCGGCTGGCAGCCCAGGTGAAGCCTGCCAGTCAACGTATCGGCAGTTATATTCGGGGACGGTTGTTGGTCTCTGCGATTCTGGGCGTTATCATCACGACCACCCTGGGATTTCTGGGGCTTTCTGATTTTGCTTTAGGGCTGGGTGCGATCGCAGGTGTCACCAATTTGATTCCCTTCATTGGCCCCGTGCTCGGTGCCATCCCCGCCCTGATCGTTGCCCTCTCTCAGGGATGGGGGATGATGCTCTGGGTGCTGCTACTGTTCGTTATCGTCCAAAATCTAGAAACTTATGTCCTCGATCCTCTCTTAGTTGGCTCTTCCGTGGGTCTTCACCCTCTCTATCAGCTCCTCGCCGTTCTGGGCGGCACCCAGGTGTTGGGCATTATTGGTGCAGTGATCGTTCCCCCCTGGGTCGCTGGAGCTGCCGTTTTAGTGGACAACCTCTACCTGCAGCCTAAACTGCTAGCCGAACATCAGGCAGCCGACAAACGGAAACCGGAACCAACGAACCCGGAAAAGACCCTCAACTGAAAAAAGACCGGGCTAGACGCTTATATTGCGTAAAGAGAAATTTGCCTTGTTTGTGCGGAGATTGAATAAATATTGCCTAGGGGCTGTCCAAAAATAAGTGCATACTTTCCACCAGCAAAATCATTGGTCTAACCACAAAGGCGCGGAGGACACAAAGCGTTTGTGCCTTTGTGGTGAACTCTGTCTGACTCAATCGTCAGCAGGCTGTATTGGACTAAAAGTGGGAAGTTATTTCTTGACGGGATCTTACCAGATGGGTTGAAGCTTCAGCACAAATCCAGGCAAAACGGCTTCGCCAGAGAGGGTTGCGGGAGACTGCAGCACCTCCACTGCTGCACCGGGGCGATAAATTTCCACCTGTCGTCTGCGACGATGAATCAGCCAACCCAACCGTGTTCCATTCTCTCGGTATTCCACCATTTTGGACTGGATCGCGCTCAAGCTGTCGCTAGGAGACAGCAATTCGACGACAAAATCGGGACACAGCGGTACGAATCTGGTCTTTTGTTCTGGGGTCAGGGCGTTCCAGTGTTCTAGTTTCACCCAGGCAGCATCAGGCGATCGCTCTGCACCATTGGGGAGCTTAAAGCCAGTAGAAGAATCAAACGCGATGCCGGTGCCGTCTTCATCTGACCAGTTGAACAATTGCTGGGTTAATCTGCCGTTGCGGTTGCCTGTTTCTCCTCCCACTGGGGGCATGATAATGAATTTTCCTGTTGCAGTCCGTTCTATGCGTAGCTCCGGGTTGGCCTGACAGAGCTGGTAGAACTGCTCGTCTGTCAGTTTCAGGATGGAGTTGAAGTCAACTGTCAGGGCTGTCATCTCAAAGCACTATCATCAGCATTGGTACGCTCGCTAGACGCGTAACAATATAATCGTAACAGTATATTTGAAAGTTGTTTCCGGGAGATCGAGTCATTCATCCTGATGCGATCCGTCAAGATTTTTGAGATCGCGCTTTTTCGCTTTTATAGCAATAGTCAATCTGGTTAGGAAAGACACAATTATCAGTCAAATTCTTGCCTGATGGCAGAAGTCAAAAAACAGAGGTCAGAAGGTGAGGGGGGACTGCAGCGAGTGCGTTGTCAATTTCAGAGTTGTGGGATGAGATTCAGGAATCCGGTCTCTGCTTGCCAATCTGGATTTCCTGGATCCAGTCGGGAAACGGCCATGTTTCTAGCGATAAGTTGAATTCATCAGCTCTCTGAATCTTGTTCTAGCACCTGGCTGAAATTTTGGGGCGATCGCCCTCTAAGATAGATAAAGCAGCGAGGAATGCTGCCGTATTGGAACCAAATCTTTTATTGCAATAAGGAGTGTTGACGTGGTTGAACCTCTACTTTCAGGAATTGTTCTCGGTCTGGTTGTGGTGACCCTGGCCGGATTGTTTGTTGCTGCCTATCTCCAATATCAGCGCGGCAACGAACTGGGAGGCTAAGGTTCATCTGCCAATCAGTGGCAAACAAGTTAGGATTTTTGAGCGCCAGGATGCACCCCTCGCGCTCAAAAATCCTGGCCGCAATCCTGACTGCTGGAAAACTCCCCATCTGCCACGAGTCGATAGAATTTCAAGGCGGTTTTGCCATATACTTTCTCGCGGCAGATTTCCAGACTGGGAATTGGTTTGACTGTCCAGCGATGGGGATGGTGCTCAACGGCCAGTTCGCCGCCAGGAGCTAAGAGGGAATGGTTTGCGATCGCAACCAGAGCAAGCTCGTACAAATCGCTATCATAGGGCGGATCGAAATAGATTCGATCGAACTGCTGTCCGGCCAGCTTGTTTAGCTGTGCGATCGCATCTCCCCGCAGAATCTGGAATGAAGTTTCAGAGGGATCGACTTGTTGCCAGTTGCTCCGGATCAAGGCACAAGCTCGACTGGAACGTTCAATTCCCACCACCCAATCTGCACCTCGACACAGTGCCTCTGCTCCCATTGCACCACTTCCAGCACAGAGATCTAACCAGCGGCAAGTCATTATTTCCCCTTGCCAGATATTAAATACGGCTTGTCGCACCCTTGCTGGAGTCGGTCGCGTTGCCTGACCCGGTAGGGTTTTGAGCTGACGATTACCATAGATCCTGAGGCTCATTTCAAGCAGCAGCTGAGGTTTGACTCGCAACCTGCTGAACAAAATTGTTAAGCATTTGCAGCCCGGCAGTAGAAGATTTTTCGGGATGGAATTGTACTGCCATCAAGTTATCGCGGGCAATGGCAGCAGTGATTTGCTGACTGCCATGGGTCACGAGTGCTGCTCGAATTGTCGGTTCAGCGGGATCGACATAATAAGAATGGACAAAATAAACCCAGGGTTGAGGTGAGAGGTGTTGCCAGATAGACAGGCCAGGCTGGACAAACTCCAGCTGATTCCAGCCCATATGAGGAATGGTGAGACCTGGTTCCGGTCGAAAGCGACGGACGCGACCAGGGAAAATGCCGAGTCCAGGCTCATGACCTTCTTCGCTACCCTCAAACAAAATCTGCAGGCCCAAGCAAATGCCCAGAAAGGGCTTGCCCCTGGCGATCGCCTGTTTTAGCGGGGCTTCCAGATGGCGCGATCGCAAATGTTGCACAGCCGGATCGAACGCCCCAACTCCAGGCAAAATCAGGCCATCAGCGCGTTCGATCTCAACCGCAGAATCTGTCACTTTGGGAGCTGCCCCTGCATTTTCCAGGGCCTTGCACACTGAGTGCAAATTTCCCATGTCATAATCCACAACTGCGATCGCTACCATCAATTCCTTTCCTTGTGTGACAAACCACTTTTATTGTAGAGGACAGAAAGAATGGGGAACGGGGAATAGAGAACAGGAAACAGGGAATAAGTCAGGAAATTGCGAAAGCCCCAGAATGAAAAGTAGCGACTCTCACTCTGCTGCCCTCAGCCCTCAGCCCTCAGCCCTCAGCCCTCAGCCCTCAGCCCTCAGCCCTCAGCCCTCAGCCCTCAGCCCTCCATCTGCCCTCTGCCCTCAGGTAAAAAACTTAGGTTGCAGCAACCAGACCAGCCTTCCCTTGCTGTATCCCACCTGTTGCCAAGAATCTAATTCAAAGTCAATACGAGCCATCGCTGCAGTGGGAAAACGAATTTCTCCCCCACCAATCAGCAGAGATGTTAGTTCTGACCAGGTAGGTTCATGCCCAACAAGCAACAATGTACCCACCGTGTCTGGAGTTTGTAAGATAACTGCAAGCACTCTCGCTGGATCCGCATCATACAATGTATCTGTCGACTGAACCGGACAATTCCACTGACCTGCCTCCGCCGCCAACTCCACTGTAGAACTGGCTCTGACTGCAGATGAAGTAATAACCAAATCCGGCATCTGTGCAGCATCAGCCAGAAGCTTTCCCATCACTTTGGAGGCTTTCATGCCTCGCTTCGCCAGAGGACGTTGACAATCCGTCTCAAATATCGCATCCCAATCTGATTTGCCATGTCGGAAAAGGATCAGTTGCTTTTCCATTGCTTTCAAACTCTCAACTCTTCCGCCTCCGCCAAAATCGGATTGACCTCAAACCACGATCCCTCTTCATCGCGGTACTCATAAACAAACATGCTACGAATCAAAGTTTGATACCCCTCATCGCCAGCAACCTTCTTGTTCTGGATCACCTGCCGCAGCAAACTCCACTCATTGTCGCTAATCGGCAATATCAGTTCATTGCGCCGCGCCCGAATCACATTTTCCAGGCCCTGACGCGACATGGGGAACTTCCGTTCCTTTGGAATCCAGGTATTGAGAAGTCGCAGTAAATTGCGAGCATGGCCCCCACTGGCCTGACAGAGACGATCCAAAGTCTCCGCACTATCAAACACCTCAGAAATCTTAGTGAGGCGTTCATCAGGCGCTAAATCTGGAAACGCCCGAGCCAAAACCATCTGCCGCAACAAGGCCATGCCTTCCTCATGGCCGCGGCCATCCCGCAGCTGCACTGGCACCATTGATAACACCTTCGGATCCGCCGAAAATCGCTGAGTCAGTCTGCCATAATCATTTGAAAATCGCAATCCCAGCGGTAATGTATAGATTACATGACAATGCAATCCGCGTAATTGCGCCCCGCGATCCACAAACAGATATTCCGGCTGAGGCCGTCCCCAGGGTTTTGGGGAAGAGTCTACCCGATCGAGATTATCAACAATCACCACCAGTCCATTTTTGCCCTGCTGCTTCAACGACTGGATGCCCGTTTCTAGCAGCTCTTGGTTAATCACCTCCAATAATCGATTGACCTGGGGTTCCAGATACTGCCTCAAGCGATTCCGCAGATTGGGACTATCTTTGGTTTTGGCCGAAATTTTGCCAATCCCTAGGGCCACCAGCGAAATTCCCTCCTCGCTGCTGGCTTTGACTTGACCTATTCCAGGAATTCCTACTTCTGCAGCAAACTCACCCTCAGTGCTGGCTGAGACTTTACCAATCCCAGGTAATGAAGCTTCTCCAGAGATTGAGAGTTCTGTCTGTAAAAGTTTTGCAGCACCATCCAATAGAGATCGGAGTCCTCTAGGTTCCTTGATACGAAGCTGCTCTAGATTTTCCAGACTTTCACTGACACGACGAGCAATAGCCAACAGGATATCGCCAATATCCACATCCCCCATCTCCAGATCTTGACTGGACTCAAAGTAGATGACATAGAATCCTTCCTGCTCCAGCTCTGTTTTGAGTCGCAAGAGTTCCGTGGACTTGCCACAGCCAATATGACCGGTAAACAGCTCGCAGGTTGGTTCATCCGGCGAGAAAAAAGTGATATTATCCCGCAACTCCGCAACCATCTGAACCCCTCGAACTGAGGAGAAATCGATGTAATACTTTCGATCTTCCTCATTATCAAAATTTAGAGCTCGATCGGGTTTTGTCGCTTGAAAAAACTTTCTTACATCCAGCGCCATGAATTTTCTACAGCATTCAGGTTTATTGCCTCCCTACAGCAGCTATTCTAAGGGATTACAACCATTTTGGATTTTAGATTCTGGATTTTGGGTTGAAAAACATTTTAAGAGCTTAAATTTTAGATTTTGGGTTTTGGACTTAAAAAAAATGGTAATGTCTGCAAATCGTTCAGAATTGCCATCGTTTAAATTGAGGAAACATTATGCCCCCACCTCCTGGTACTCGAAACGTGAAACCTGAAAAATTCCCTCGACACATTTGCACAGGATGCCGGTTCTGTATGAAGATAAGTAAAGATGTTATTTAACCCATTGAAAAAAATCTAGCTTCAGAACTATGGCTGAAATTCAGTTTTCTAGAGGAACGACCGAGGAAGTAGTGCCCGATGTTCGTCTGACGCGATCGCGAGATGGCAGCAACGGTCAAGCCATCTTCAAATTTCAGAATCCCAAAGCGCTTGATAGTGAGGGAACTGGAGACATTACGGGAATGTACCTGATTGATGAAGAGGGAGAGTTGACCACTCGAGAAGTAAAAGCGAAGTTCATCAACGGAAAACCTGATTCAATAGAAGCAATCTACGCAATCAGGTCTGTCGATGAATGGGAGCGCTTCATGCGCTTCATGGAGCGTTATGCAGAGACTCATGGTCTAGGGTTTAAAAAATCCTAAGTTTTTTCGGTCAGTTTCAAAAAAAAGGACTACTTTACAAAACAACTGACCAGCCATAACAAGAAAAAAGTGACCAGAGCAGCAAATTGGTCAGGCGCTAAACTCATAGCGATAAGCTGAGTCCTCAAGCCACTTCCCACCAACCCTCCCACTAACAGACCCACCATCAGACTCGCCAAAGTTATTAATAGCGATCGCAGAAACAATCGTTCCTTACGGTTGAGAAAGTAAAGACACAGACCAACCCCAAAAGCCAATGTCAATTGCAGTGTTGCCTCCTTCGCTGAAGTGCTAGAAGGCAACACTGCAAGGATCGCCAAGACCAGGAAAAGACCGCTTGGCCATAAAATATCTGCCGAGCCAGGGTTATCAATGAACCGCTGCATCCACTCTGGTGCCCGCTCGATTGCTCCAACAGATGGTCCATCAATAGTCTGAGCCTCGCGTTCAGGAAAACGGATCCGCTCCGGTACCTTGAGTTTCCCTTCCTGACGCATACGCAACCGATCCATTAGAATCGCATCGTAAGCCGTCTCGACAAGTTCAACTTGCTTAGGATCGCTACCATATTTTTGTACAAGACGATTTCGAGCATCCTGAATTTCTTCAAATGAAGCATCCTCGCTAACCTCAAGCATTTCATAGGAATTTCGATCGCTCATCGAAAACCTCCGAGATATTGCAGTCTTTCAGCGGTTCTGGTTAGGACCCAACCCTTTCCAATTCTACACATTACTGGCTAGCCAACATTGCCTCCAACATATTGATAAATCCCTAGTCCAACCGTTCTCTGCGCCAGTTTAACTCGACATGATGCAACTAAGGTTGCCATCAAATTACATTTGCGGTCAAAACCTTTTAATTTAAGCCAAAAACAAAAGACCCAGCTTTCCCAAGAATTCGGAATGGATAGCTAACTGGCCGGTGCCAAAATCAGGAAAGTTATTTTGCAAGGGCCTTACATCGCAAGATTTTCAACAAGGCTTCTCTTCAGAACCGCATAAAAATGCTAGGCTCGAGACTGGCCTAGATGCGCATCTAAACTCACTATCAGCCAAAGCAGCCAAAATGCCAACTCTAAGCATTCTCGCTCCACGGTTGGAAACTAGAAAGGTCAATATAACCTCCAGGTTGCATCAAGGCAAAAAAGCAATCCCTAAGGGACATAACATCCCTAACCCAAAAAACACAAATATCCTTCAGACCTTAAAACGGGTACTTCAAAATTCATAATTGCGAGTTATTTTTGATGGCTGGGTTCTAAACTGGTAATTGTTTAACGTGCTGGACATAGAATAATTTTGAGGTATCTGCAGCTAATCCGATAGCCCAGAGACCTCGACTACATATCCCAGCTTCTTTTCTAATCTGTACACCCCTGATTTACTTCTTTATATAGAGCTATGGCTACGGCCCCTGCCAAGATTCTTGTAGTTGATGACGATCCTGCAATCCGGAATTTAATCCATCGTTTTCTCAGCCAGCAAAACTATCAAATGGAGTCTGCTGAAGATGGGAAGACTGCCCTAGTAATATTTGAGCAGTTTAACCCTGACCTGGTTATTCTGGATGTGAATTTGCCAGATGTTACTGGCTATAATCTCTGTCAAGAAATGCAGAGCCGCACAGGCGTATTTGTGCTAATGCTAACGAGCCGCACAGATGAAGCTGATAAGATTAGAGGCTTCTCAAAAGGTGCAGACGATTATATTACCAAGCCCTTTAGTCTTGGGGAGTTAGGTGTCCGTGTGGGAGCCATCTTAAAACGCCAGCGAGCTGTAACCACTGCGGAACAACAGCGCCTTGCCTTTGAGAAATTGGTTATTGACCCCGTGCGCCGCGAAGTTACCCTCAATAATGAAATTGTGCCACTGACAGCCCTAGAGTTCGATCTGCTGCATTTCCTGGCTAGTCATCCAGGTCGAGTTTGGCGTCGTTCCGAACTGATTCAAGAAGTTTGGGATTATGATTATGTTGGCGATCAACGAGTTGTGGATGTGCATATTGGCCAGATTCGGAAAAAAATAGAGATAGACTCTAGCCAACCTGCCTTGATTCAAACTGTCCGAGGAGTGGGTTACAAATTTGAGGCTCCTAGCACATTCACGCAAAAAGAAGACAGTCAGGACAGCAAACAAAATTAAGAACTGGGGACTGAGCCTTATGCCCCAGTCCTCACATTTTTACTAGAGAAAAACAAATTATCAATCCCCCTTAAAACCACTACAAATTCCGAGCTGTTGTAGAGCAGCTCCAGAACTTGTAGAAGCTCTCGCACAATAATTCTGGCTACTTGCTTTCAAAAAGCCAACTAGTGGATTGACACAAAAAGTTGGGTGGGATATCGGAAGAGGCAAAATAACTTGTACATTCCAGTTGACTGAAATCTTGGCAATTCAAGCATTTTCCAATCGCTCTATATACAATTTATTTCGCACAAATACTTAGATGTGGGTTCTAGAGAGAGCAATAACACATCTCCAAGAGACTGTATAGCACTACGCATAGATGTTAGGACGAAAAATGTGTGTACCTCCCGCGAAGCGGGAGGTACACACACCAACCTAAACCCGTAGAGCTATATAACACTGAAGTGTTCGCTGCGAAGTTGCACAATTTGAGCTGTTTTCCTCTATTAGACTATGAGATAGCCCGAGTAGAGGTAATAGCTTTTGGGCATGCGAGTTCCATCCGCCAGCTCAAAAATTATGATTTGTTTATTGCTATCGACCATCTAGCGATCTGACATGCCTAAAAAAGTGCTTTAGAATTCCCGCAATTCTTTCGATCTGACGGGCAGTGCCCGCCCAACTAATACACCAAATTAGCTGTGTCGGCCCACTAGACTATTCGGGCTTGCTGCATTCCCTATACTGCTCTGCACTAGCTAGCTCAACCCATGGCTGACTACTAGAGTGATTCGCTTTTGTCAAGCACCATATTCATTAGGACAGGGTTGCGCTTTGTAATGTTTCTCCACAAGTCACAAGTCTTTGGGGTCAGCACTACAACCCACCTCTATTGAACTAAATACACGACTTGGAAGGTTATTTTGAAAGCCTTGCTCCGCAAGGCTTTCAAAATAACCCATTTTTCTGTTCTGGTATGAAGAAATATGGTTTAGCGCCCCTTTTGAGGGCGCTAACCTTCCAAGTCGTGTAAATAAGCTCTATCAGCTAACTGGTCAAAAATAATTGGATAATTTCACTGAGTGAAACTATCCAATTACTTGTTCCAGGTACTTATGCCCAATTGGGAAGTATAGGGACTGTAGCAAGATATTTGTTGCTTTGACTGTCTGCTTTAAAGAAACAGTATTGGAGGTTGCTAAAACTCCTTCATCGCTATCTTCATCGCAAAATTCTTTCGCTAAGCACTATTGTTGCATCAAACAACTTGTCAAACGTGTATTCAACATCAGTTGAACATTGAATTCGGCACCCGATCGATAATCAAACTTTCGTTATACAGAACGATGAAACAAGGTTTCAAGATAAACTCTGGAAGCACGACGATCGCTATCGCCATTTTGCAGTAAAAATAGCGATAATGCAGCAGCAAAGACACGATCTTGATCCCAATTTGGATGGGTTTCAAGATAGCCTTTGAGAGAGTCATGGAGATCTTCAGGAATTTCAGCCAAGATACTAACGGTTGCATGCATGGGCATCCCTACAGTTGAGAGTTAACAGACGGGGCAACCTAGCTTTCAAGTAGCCTGCAACAAGAGTCGCAAGTGAAAGCAACACCAACCTCCACTGAACTAGCATTAGGTTTCTCTCTCGCTAGAAAGCTGGAGGAAAACCCTCCTTTCTAGTTGGGGATAACGTTAGCTCAAGTGAGAGCATCAATGAGTAGGTCGCACCATTGTGCGCCAAGGAGGGGTGGGGTTGTCAATGCTGCGGAATGTTACAACTCGCTTTACGCAAAAAACAGATTTACGAAATAATAGGCTTTTTAGACCATATTTTGTTACATAACTTCATTAAAAAATAAGTTTTAGGCGACAGATTGCGCCCTCAAGAGAAATCCCCAGCTTGGCATCAAATGCTGATGTTGCCGTTACCACCTGTGGAAAAGAAGGTCTGGCCTGTGGAAAAAAAACGATCTGGCTGTGGAATCTGTGGGGAATCTGTGGGGAAAATTTTTCTGAAAGATAAGAATTGCAAAAAAATGAATTTTGTTCTTCAGCTCCCTCCGTGCTGAAGTCTGTGTTTTTGCCTGTTGGCAAGCCATTGCTCGTCCAACATATGAGGCTAATTGCCTGGAAACACGCGAGTTTAGGTGGTTATGTCTATCGATTTGAATTGTTAACGAGATCTGTCTTGTACAGCCCAAAGTGTAAAGTCGTGTTGCGAAGCCTTCAAAAAGATTTAGAAATCATTTAAAACTCATACAGGGTCTTACATATCTATAGCAGTTTGTAAAATGGGTGATTCCACTCCTGATTGACGTTTAAGAACATTAGCTTGCAATCTGTAAGGGTAGAAGGGGGGGAAGAGATTTTGCTCTCAGTCCTCAGTTTGTGGGCTGATTGTTCTTGTCGATCGTATCAGTGTCCCAAGTTACAACATGCTATAGATGGCTCCAGGGGAATATTGCGAGGAATGTCATGATTAACATGCAGCGTTATCGGTTTGTCTGCACGCTAACCTTTGGTGATGTCTATGGCCAAATCATTGTTTGGTTGATTGTCATTTTCCTGAGCTTGGCTTCTGCAATGGCTCTTATGGGAGCTAGTCGTCCAATCTATGCTTTAGCAACGGTAGGGCTGATTCTTGTGCTCTCTCTGCCTTTCTTACTTTTTGCCTTTGTAACCACTCTGTTGAATCATATTGAGTTGCGGGAGATAAACCCTGCCGAAAAAACGCAACCAGCAACCGCTATGTCAGCTCAACAAAAAGCAGCTCAAGCCATTAGTTGAAACTCAATAGCAAGTCCCTTAAACGAAGCAAAAAGTACTGTATTGCCTTTTTCAGCTTCGTTCAAAGCTGTTAGGCATGGCATTTAAACCTCCTACGAGAATCGGTAGATTCCTACCGATTCTTGTGGTTTCTTATGCATAAAGTTCTTTCTTAACAAAGGCAATCATTGGGTGCAAGTCGTCCTCCTGATGTCAGGATTTTTGAGCGTGCAGGTTCATCCGCCTGCTCAAAAATCCTGATTTGTCGATCGCTACCCTTGGTGCATTAGTATGAATTGAAAGAACCTATTCAGGCATAATTCAGCATGATTGAGCATGATGCGATTATCGTTGGGGGAGGCTTAGCAGGATCCCGAGCGGCGTTGGAGATTGCCCGTACCGATCCGGGATTAAATGTGGCTTTGGTTGCCAAGACTCACCCGATTCGGTCTCACTCAGTGGCTGCTCAAGGAGGAATTGCAGCAACCCTAAAAAATGTTGATTCTGCTGATAGCTGGGAAGCCCATGCATTTGATACGGTGAAAGGCTCCGATTATTTGGCGGATCAGGATGCAGTAGAAATTTTAACTAAAGAAGCTCCTGATATTGCGATTGAATTGGAACACATGGGAGTGCTGTTTTCCCGATTGCCAGATGGCCGTATTGCCCAACGGGCTTTTGGCGGGCATTCTCATCGGCGGACTTGCTATGCTGCGGACAAAACTGGCCATGCGATTTTGCATGAGCTCATCAACAATTTGAAACGCTATGGAGTAAAAGTTTACGATGAATGGTATGTCACGCGTTTGATCCTGCAAGCGGGACAGGCCAAAGGGGTTGTGATGTATCGCATTCTGGATGGCCATGTGGAGGTCGTAAGAGCTAAAGCTGTTATGTTTGCGACTGGGGGGTATGGCCGGGTGTTTGATACAACCTCGAATGATTTTGCTTCCACGGGGGATGGCTTGGCTATGGCGGCGCGAGCGGGTGTTCCTTTACAGGATATGGAGTTTGTTCAGTTTCATCCTACTGGACTGTATCCTGTAGGGGTGCTGATTTCTGAAGCTGTACGAGGTGAAGGGGCTTATCTGATCAACAGCGAGGAAAATCGCTTTATGGCTCGTTATGCTCCCAGCAAGATGGAGTTAGCGCCACGGGATATTGCCTCGCGTGCGATCGCGCAAGAGATTCGTGCAGGACGGGGCGTAAACCCAGATGGCAGTGCTGGTGGGGCCTGTGTCTATCTCGATCTGCGTCATATGGGGCGGGAAAAGATCCTCAGCCGGATTCCTTTTTGCTGGGAAGAAGCCCATCGTTTGCTAGGGATCGATGCAGCTGAGCAGCCCATTCCAGTTCGACCCACCGCTCATTATTCAATGGGAGGCATTCCAGTCAATCTTGAGGGTCAGGTCCGCAGTAATGCTGAAGATGGGCTCATTGATGGCCTGTTTGCGGCGGGAGAATGTGCTTGTGTCTCCGTTCACGGAGCCAATCGTCTGGGTAGCAATTCACTTCTGGAATGCGTTGTGTATGGACGCCGAACAGGAGCTGCGATCGCAAAATTTGTGCAAAATCGCTCCTTCCCTGAAGTAGACGAACAAACTTACCGGCGAGAGACCTGCGATCGTATCCAAACCCTTTTAGAGCGCTCCAGTCAATACAGAATTGCTCCAGTCAGGCAGGCTTTCCAAGATTGCATGACTCAACATTGTGGGGTTTTTCGTAGCGAAGACTCCCTCACCCAGGGCATCGAACAGGTTCTGGCCCTACAACACCAAGCTGAACAAACATACTTAGACGATAAAAGTAAACTATGGAATACAGAAATCATTGAGGCGCTAGAATTGCAAAACTCGATACTTGTTGGACAGCTGATCTTGACTGCTGCCTGGAAACGCCAGGAAAGTCGGGGTTCTCATTATCGCGAGGATTATCCGCAACGAGATGATTTACACTTTCTTAGACATACCCTCGTCTTTTACTCTACTGACAGCATCGACATTCAATACCGGCCTGTGAAGTTGGGAATGTTCGAACCGCAAGAGCGAAAATATTGATACAAGCATCCAAAGGTAAAAAATGCTAGCTGGGAAAAGAGTTAGATTACTCACCAACAGAATCATTACGATTTAAGCATGCGATCCAGCTGCTGAAAGCCCTACTCTGTAGATTAACCGTATTAGATTGTGCGATTTTGGTTGATAGTTAATTCCACGTCACCTCATACAAGGATTGCTACACTCTCAACCCTCAGCGAGGACTCCTTCAAGTCCTACTCCTTCGGGTCTGAGGGAACAGTTGTATCAGCATCATTCTCCGCACCAGATTTCTCAGTGGAAAGCTTAGCTATTTCATCTTTGATGCCATCCTTAAACTGGGCTGGTGCTAGATCTAGTGCCTTACTAAACAATAGTTCAGCCTCTTCAGGTTTACCTTGCTCCTGAAATATCCATCCTTTTGCCAGAAAGGGACGAAAATCCTGTTCATCCTCTTTAATGGCCCCATCATAAGCTGCTAGCGCCTCAGCATAGCGTTTTTGTTCTGCATAGACTCGACCGAGTTCGAGTTGTACCGAAGTCACATCAATGCTACCCGCTTGAATTTGATTGGCCTGATCGGCAGTTTTGAGAGTATCCTGAAGCAATCCAATTGCTGCCTCTGGCCGGTTTTGTTGCAAAAACAGCTCTACCAGACCTTGCAAGGCTTGGATATTGCCAGGTTGAGATTCCAGCACCGCACGATAAGTCTGAGCAGATCCTTCCCGATCGCCAGTGTACTGTTTCGCTTGAGCAAGGAGAATGGCGTAGTTTGTTTGGTTAGGATTGAGTTTTACCAGCTTCTCAAGCGGTTCTATAACAGTCTTGATATCAGCTAGCTTCAGCTGCACCATTCTCAGGCGAGCCTCCACTAAACCCTTCAGTGCAGTTTGATTTTCGGGTTCCCGTTGCAACACCAACTCGTAGCCTTTCACCTGAGCAGCCAGTTCTGCTTGTTGGGCAGAAGGTGTTGTCTGCGAAGGGGAAGGGGTACCCGAAGAAGAAGGATTCTGTTGAAAGATACTACCCAGAAGAGGAAGGGTAGACAATCCAAGAAAAGCAACCAATCCAAACGCCAAAACTAAATTAATCCACCAGCGATTTCGTTTTTGAGCCACAATCTTGATTTTGAGTTCTAACCCATTATTAACCCAATTCGGCTAGAGCAGGAACAGGAGAGTTATAGATAGGAAAGATCTAGCTTGTGTTGGGCGCACCCAGAGTTAGAGGGAGGCCAGAAATAAGGAGATCTTTTGTGTAGGTGGGCAGTGCTCCTGAGCGTTCAAGGATGCCGAACGCAGCTCTTTGGTGAGCCATGCTCACCCGCGAAAGTCTCGGTTGGTGGGCATTTACCCTCAGTTATCTCAAATGGATAAAACAGCAGCAGGCTGGAAATGCCCATCCTACCCATGGGTTCCCCCAATAGTTTGGATACGCCCGTTTGTGTTGGCAGCAGGATTCAGCATTAATCTACTCGGACTGAATCGCACAATAATGAGGGAAAGTAATGATTTTCGTCGCGAAGGAATGAGAACAAATTAAGACTGGTAACTTTAGGCGAAGGTAACTGCACTGTCTAGCTTTGACTAGAAAATCCCCGGAGTTATTTGCTGCCCAAACCTAAGGAACAAATAAGATATAGCTGTAGGATAGGCGAAGGACACAACCCTTTCATCTCAACCTTTTGAGATGGGCATGTTTCGCTTTACCCTTCTTAATTTGACGCAGGATTGGAGTGTACGCTTCAGCGGGTTTGCACTCAAGATATTCAAGGTGGGAAAAGACATGCAACATCTTTACGATCTAAAAATTGGCAGCCAATTTCTGAGACAGGTACAGTTTCATCTGAGATCAATATCTGTTCGCATATTTCACAAGTCCTTGTACACTTTGCCTAACTCCAGGTTCGGCAAAAAATAACACAATGCTCCATTAAAACCAGCAATTTTTTTCTTTTATTATACCTACGCACCTGAGCAAAATTATTTTGTGCTGTAAAAAAGTGGGTGAGTTAGTCTGTGCAGACTGGCTGGGTTCGGATAAGCGCGACTTTATCCGACCGCTTGGATACTAGTCAAATATGTCATCACCAAAGAATTTGCAGATTGAATGATTTTGATGTGCCATGATCGCTTAGCAAAGGTTTCAGTCATTTTTCTGTAGAATTAATTTTGCTTGCCTAATGACCACTGTCTACTTTGATAAGGAAACATTGTATAAACTTCTTATACTGTTGGGGCCTGGAGTTCCTTCAACCGGAAAAGCTCCATATTCCAAAATGTAAGGGGGTCTAGGAACTCTTTTGCAAGTCCTGCAAACAATCGCAGGCTTGCCTGCTATGGTTAAAGATGCAGGCTAGAGGCGAAAACCCCACTGCTGAAATCTTTTTCCCTAATGCCAGAAACACTAAAGATTGCAAAAACTTTGCGGATTCGCCTTAGCACAGCTGCATTCAGTAAAATAGGCAGGCTGATAGTTTCATGCCACCAGCGCTTAGTTAGCCTTAACTTCTCGTTCACGAATGCGGGAATAGCTGGCAAAGGGTGTGTTTGAGATTAGTTGTGGGTATTGCTAGAGTGAGCATGAGTTAACCCTCTCCACGAGAATGTCATCTCGGGGCTACAGTTAAAGTCAGGTTTTACTCTACTGGCTTAGTGTGTATAGGATACTATGAGCAGTTTCGCGATAGTCATGCTGAAGCTGCCAGTTATGATACCCGCAACGTCAATTTATTCAAGCTAGAATGTTGCCTTTTCGGTTCTCCTGAAAGGGATGTGTCTCCGCTGTAAGGAGGTATTATGAATTCCTCTCCCACTCAATCCTCTGAGGTGCCCGAACCCTCCCCCCCTCGTCGGCCGCAGGCTGTCGAACAAGCTGTTAGTCCACCTACTCCGTCTATGTCATCAGTCGATACCGATTTAAACGCAACGGTTGAACTCACTGCTCCTAATCCTCCAGCTCCTGTTCCCTCTGCGGGTGAAACCTCGCTCAGTCCCCCTGAGCCAGCTGCAATGAGGGAACAACCCATTCCGCCACCCAGCGAACCCATGCAATATCGGGCGATTGGGTTGGTACGCGGGAAATATGTGCCTTCAGAAGAGCAATTTACCCGAGGAAATTTGTATGCTGAGGATGGTACTGATATTGATGCGGTCTTGCTGGGTCGGGTCATGAGTCTGGTCAAGAACCATTTAGATTTGGAGCAGCCGCATCTGTGGGTGGTTTATCCTCGAACTCGTCAAAATGATGACAGATTGCACGTTCAAATTGTCGGGGTTTGGGAGCCAGAGAAGCTCAACCGAGATCCTGCTTGTGCTTCTGGAACTGTTGCCGATGAGTCTGTTGAGGAGTCTGGAACTGTTGCCGATGAGCCTGTTGAGGAGTCTGGAACTGTTGCCGATGAGCCTGTTGAGGAGTCTGGAGCTGTTGCCGAGGAGTCTGTTGAGGAGTCTGACACGAGTGCTGTTGAGGAGTCCGAAACAAACCCTGATGAAGGATCTGAGGCAAACCCTGATGAAGGATCTGAGACAAACCCTGATGAAGGATCTGATGTAGTCTCTGATGTCCCAGCCCTGCGAGCGCCTCCATCCAGAGATAAAACGGCTGAAAGCGAAGTCGCGTCAACAGAACAAGATGAAAACTTCTTTTCTATTCGTGGCGAGGTTGTGAATTACTCTAAAGACGAGAAGCAGGTTGTTGTTAAAATCAAGCAGGCTCCTCGCAAGGAAGATGGCAAGGTTAAGTTTTTTAAACTCAAATTAGAAGGAGTCTTGGGAGATCGAGCCACAGGGTATTTTTGGGACCTGCGCGTTCATCGGGAAGCGAATAGTCTGATGATTAAAGGGGGCAATTCTGTTGCTCTGGTGCCGCCGAAGAAAAAGTCTAAGAAGTACCGAGGCGGCGGCGGTCGTCCACCTGGAAGACGTCCTTCTCGAGGTGGTTATGCTCCGGCTCGGAAAGGAATGAGGCCAGCACCAGCGGCACCTGTGGCGCGTAAGGAAGGTGCTCCTAAGAAGCCGATTATTAAGCGGCGCGATCGCACCAGTAGCAGCGAGGGAGGCACGACCAGCAGCAGCTCATAAGCCGGTTTGCCGCGATCTCTAATTTGCTAGTCGGTGAATAGCTTTCATTATTTGAGGGTAGCCCTCTAGGTGTAATAATTTTTGAGCGTGCAGGTTCCACCCGCACGCTCAAAAATTATTACTTGTTTACCACTATTTTGAGATGTTGATAGTTATAGCGGTTCCCATACCTCACTAGCCTGAGAATTGCTATAAACGCTAGGAAAAGGGTGGCCAAATTTTGATTTTGCGATTACCGACTCCCGCTTACCAGCGTTTGGCTATCAGCATCAATTGCCACCGAATAAATTTCCTGGGAATCTTCCTTACTGGTGTGACACACCTAAAATTGTGGAAATTTGTAGTTGGCACTTTAGTGCTGCCGGGGTCTATTGAACCAGGATTATAGCTTTTTCGACAACTAACTCTATTACACTCAATTAGCTATGTCAGTCCACTGCTAGTTGATGCCGGTAACTCTTCAGGGACACAAGCTTGGGCAAACATTCTCCCAAAAGGGGTTAAATCAGCAGAGTAGGGGATGTTGAGACCGATCTGAACGGTTGGCTGTTCTTCATCAAATATTGAGTCTGAATGATCTTCTGGCCGAAGTTCAGCTAGATTCAAGCTGTCGAGATGATCTATATACATTGCAAAATTTTCAGGAAAGATGAGTTTGTCAGTGGGAAACTCATTCTCAATGACTTTGGCTTGATTTGATAGAATACCTTTTGCTTCAGGATTCAGAGGAATATATGTTCGATAGAGATAACGCTTTTTCTGAAGCCAAAAAATGATTAGCGCTTCATCAGCACTCAATTGAGCAATAATGTTTGAAAAAGCTGGATGCGCCTCGCTAACACGGTCTCGGTCGACTGCTCGTGCTAATAAATTGATAAACAAATCAGCAATGATGCTGTGTTCATCAACATACCGAAGCCCTTCAAGCACTGGGCCTGAAACTTGCGGGTGTGCCTCAACTCGCCTTTCTTCAGGAACTTGATCGGCAATACGCTGAAGATATCTTTGCCACCGATCGCTTTGTGCCGCAAGATATTCAATCGGAGCCAGGAGCAAGCGAGCCACTTTTGCGGTTGATTCGAGTTGCTCCCCCGACTTGCCTTGCTGCGGGTTGAGCGATGTCTTTATAGATGTCACTGAATGGCAATAACCTAGCAATCTCTTCAGATTTACCCATACCTGTCAAATGTATGCATCAATATCTATCGTATTCTGCTGTTTTTGAAACTGATGTTGAGTATCAATAGATAAGCACCTGTACAAAATAAATTGTATATTTCAAACTTGGGAAATGTTTGAATTGCAAGTACTCCAGCCAATTCGAATGCACAATCTATTTTGTTTAACTACACAACTTGGAAGGTTATTTTGAAAGCCTTGCTGAGCAAGGCTTTCAAAATAACCCATTTTCCCGTTCTGGCACGAAGAAATGGGGGTTAGCGCCCCCTAAGGGGGCGCTAACCTTCCAAGTTGTGTAACTACTTAACTTTTGATCGATAAGATTGCTTCCAAAAGCAAAATCCATTGATTGTCATCCCGTACTTCATCAATCCTGAAGACTCTCTCGACCGCGAATGCCAGAATCCGATCCGCTGAAAGTAGGTCAAAAATGGTCAGAAGTATCTAAGGCTTGTGAGGGAATTAATACCGGAATTTTCAGGTAGGGGCATAACCTTACGTCGCCCGACGCAATGCTATGCCCCTACAGGTTTAGTTGTCCCGGAGTGATTGAACCTCGATCCTAAGAGAGGAATTCCTAAGCGGGATCGGTTTCCAGGGCATCGTGGATCGCTTTTCCTAACTCGGTTAAGGTTTTCTCGCGGGTGAAGTCAGCCGCCGATCTAGCAGACTCAGCCAGGATGGTGTCTGTGTTGGGGGTCAGTTTGAACGCGCTACCAAGGTAGCCGAGCGACTTGATGTAATAGTCTCCTAGATGGGTTGATGCCAGTCGTTTTACGCGCTGGTAGTCGCCGTTCTGAAATGCTTTCAGGGCTTCAGCTTGGGTGCTGTTCGTTGGCACTCCCAAAGAGTCAAGGATTGCGTTTACAGCTTTCGAAACGGAATCTGCGGTGAGTGGCATTGATGGAATCCTATTACTGTTTGAACGGGTCGAAATCGTCAAGCTACAATCGTCAAGCTACAATCCAAAATCACTAGTCGTTCTGGGTTTGGGCGGTTAAGGCGTACTCTCGAAATCGCTCCATATCTGCCTGCAAGGTGGATTCAACCAGCTTCCCTAAGAAGAGATTATCCATCAAAGGGCCGATAACGCCCGGAATGGCATAGGCAATGGTCAGCCTGACAATGCTGCTCTGCTTGCGATCGTAAAATCGGACAGCACCGCGATTAGGTAAGCCGTCGATGGATTCCCACTGAATAATCTGGTGCGGAATGACTTTAGTGTGGCGGGCAAGCCAGCTAAATTCAAAGCCCGTGGAGGCTAGCGTCCAGCGAGACAGGGTTGAGTCTTCTTCCAGCACTTTAACCGCTGAGATCCACTGCATCCATTGGGGCATTTGTTCTAGATCTGACCAGAGGCTCCAGACCAAAGTCATGGGAATCTCAATTTCAATCTGTACGCTATGTTCTAACCAATCTGACATTTTGTTAAGGGTTAAGGGTTGATGGTTAATCGTTCATGGTTAATCGTTCATGGTTAATCGTTCATGGTTAATCGTTCATGGTGGATGGTTGATTTCTTGATATTGATTGTTCAAGGCTAACCGCTAACCGCTAACCGCTAACCGCTATTGAGAATCGCTCTGGCAGCTTGCCGTCCGGATAGGGTTGCGCCTTCCATGCTGTCGATGTAGTCCTGTTGGGTATAGCTACCTGCCAGGAAGAAATTGTCGATGGGGGTTTTTTGGGGGGGACGGTAGGGATCCATGCCGGGGGCTTCTCGATAGAGGGATTGGGCAAGTTTGACGACGTTTGACCAGAGCAGGTTGAGGCTGCGGGCGGAGGGGAAGAGAGCGTGGACTTGCTTGAGTACGTGTTGCGCGATCGCGTCATTGCTCTGCTTAATAAACGGATCGCCAGGCGTCAGCACCAGTTGCAGCAGCGAACCCTGTCCTTCTCGATAATAGTCGCCGGGGCTGGTCAGGGCCAGATCTGCAAAGCAGGAGAAGTCAGCATCGGCAGTGTAGAGCAGGTTGTCGATGCCTGTAGCATATTCGAGCTGGTTGCGTCGTTCTGCATCCTGCAATTCTGTCACCCAGCCGTCAAAGCGCAACTGTACTGTGGCGACGGGAACAGTGTCGAGTTTGTAGATGTTATCGAATTCGGGCCACTGTCGCCATTCAGCAGGTATCAACCGCTGGATGCCCGGAACATCGCAAGCGGCGAGGTAAGCATCGGCGGTGCAGGTTTCTTCGCTCTCCCCTTTGGCGATAACCATGCCTGTAATCCGGGTTTGTCCATCGATTTCGGTGAATTGGATCTGGCGGACGCGGCGACGGGTATGGATGCGGGTGCCCCGCGCTTCCAGGTAACGAACAATCGGATCGTGCAAGTATTCCTGGGGCGAGCCTTCCAGCATGCGCAGCACTGAGGCTTCGGTTTTGGCGGCAAAGAGCTGGAAGATAGTCAGCATGCAGCGAGCAGAGATATTTTCAGTATCGATGAAGCCCAGGGCGTAGGCAATCGGGTTCCACATCCGTTTGAGGCTGCCGCCAGAGCCACCGTGACTGCGGAACCAATCGGCGAAGCTGATCCGATCGAGGCTGCGGATGGTGTTCATGGCACCGTCCAGGTCGACGAGACCACGAACGATGGGACTGGTGCCGAGAGCGATCGCATTCAGCAGCTTATCCTGCACAGACAATTGTGATGTGGTGAAAAACGCCTTCAAGCCATTAAATGGTGCCCCAGCAAAAAAGCGAAAATCCAGCGCTCCTAGCTGTCCGCCCCGATTAACAAACGTATGCACATGCTCCTTCAACCGCAGGTTCTCAAACGCTCCCACCCGCTTCATCAAGGCGAAAAGCTCCCGGTAGCAGCCAAAGAACACATGCAGCCCCATTTCCACATGGTTGCCATCCTCATCCACCCAGCTGCCGACTTTGCCGCCGACAAACGGTCGGGACTCAAAAATATCCACCTCCCAACCGACGTCAGCCAGATCCACCGCTGCCGCCATTCCAGCCAATCCCGCCCCAATAATTGCAACCCGCATCCTTATTTTTGTCCTATGACAGTGCTTCACATATTGTAATGGTTTATGGTCAGTGTTCGGTGCGAGGATGGCGCAGCAGCCAGAGTAACACGCTGCCTTTAATGGCCCCACCCATTGCGCCGCTCAGCAGCCCCACTGCCAACCATTGGATTGAAGTCAAGTAGTTAGAGGTCAAATAGGCTTCCCGCTGGCCGAAGCCAATGACCCAGCTGGCCCCAAACACCAAACCTAGAACACTGGCAGGAATCCAGACAATGGCCCAACGTACGTGGAGTCGTAGCACGATCCATTGAGCTAACCCTAAAATGATCCCCGCTACTGCCGCAGCCAGAGCGTTCAAGAGAAAGAGGCCGTTTCTTGCTCCAGTCGCGATCGCAGCCAGATAAAAACCCACCCCTACAGCCAGCCAACCGCCCATGACTGTCACAGCCAGCCACAGCGCCGCCCGCTTCAGGTGTCGTCGCAGCACCCAGGTTTGACTTAGGCCAAGGAAAATAGGGCCGAACACCAGACCAAAGGCCGACAGCGCTACAGCCCCCGTGAGTGCCAGCGCCGTAGCCAGCATCCATTGCAGAATGAATGTCCAATGAACCTGATGTTTAGCCATTCAAATACTATACCCTGCAGCAGGAAGAGCAATAACGATCGGCCCAGGAATAGAGCCGATTGCCAACAACCGAGTCGGGCATTGATGAGGAAAAGGTTGTATGACTAAATGGATGTGTGCTTCAATCTAAACTAATTGGGTTTTGGATAACGTAAAGGCTCAGATATAAAAAGTGAGAGGAAACAGAAGATGATGAAGAGTTGAAGAATAAGCTCAACCCTTCCCCTGATCCAAGATGCCTGAACTGAATAGCAAAAGCCAATTCCAGCGCTTCTGTGAGGATGTATATCAATGGTTTTGAGCACCGCACAATAGCGATGGATCTGTTAGATATTCTCAGCAGTAATCAGTCTATTTGTGGTGTCGTGGAATTAAGTCTCAATCCCTGTTTTTGAAGAAAGTGTAGTGTGCACCACAAAATGATTGAAGACTGCTTTTCCCCGGCTTCAGCCGCAGCGACCAACAAGCTCTCGGAGGTAGATAAAGCGGTCGTGGTAAACAAGTAATGATTTTTGAGCGCGCAGGTTCCACCTGCGCGCTCAAAAATCATTACCTCTATAGGACTACCGATAAAGCTGGATTGTTGTCAGCGATCGCGCAAGCTTTGCCAGTACCAGAACAACAGCCGTATTATCTGTTTGGTCTGGACAAGACACCTCAACCGCGTTCCTTTACCCCGACTCTGGTCGAACGGAATATGGTGTATTAACCAATGCCGGTGAGCGGCAACAAACTGATTACGATTGGGTACAGCTATTCGATGTGAGCGGTCTTGCCGGAGCGAGAGCAGGAGGATGCCCCCTGGACAATTGCGCTGAGTCTGGATCGCGTGAGCCGCGAGCAAATGAGTGTCGAGGTCGGTCATGGTCCACTGGCACAGCTGTTGAAACAGCGAACCCTGCTGTGGGCCGACCACTTGTGTGTCCTAGAGTGGATAGTGCCTATGAGGGCAAAGGGGTTCTCATGTCCGCTCTGGGCCGACGAGAACCTGGTCGTCATTGCTCGCGTACGCAGCAATCGAGTGTTCTACCAAATAGTCTGGCCGCTGCAAACGGGGACATCCCACTACGATTCAATGAAATTTGCCAACGATGCGAGACAGCCATTCCAACCCTGGTTATGTTCGTCACGCAGCTGCTCGGTGGAGAAACCCTCGTGAGTCAGCACCACCTGGGTGCCACCTTCAACGTCATAGAACTCGACGGTCACCACCGTATCTTTGGCTCCGGTGCCGGGTTCAGTAGGATCGGGTTGCTCCCACGACCAGGTGAATACTAACTTGTTGGGCGCATCGTATTCGATAAATTTACCCACGGTAATCCACTCCCGTGTGCCATCGGTTTGAGGATCTTTCATGTTAATGCGATACTGTCCGCCTGAGTGGGGATCGATATTGCACAGGTCGCAATACATACCCGGTCGCGCCCCCCACCATTGCTGGCGGTGTTCAGGGTTAATCCAGGCATCGAAGACGCGCTGCCGGGGAGCTTTGAATGTGCGAACGATACGAACGCAAGCGATGTCTTGAGTTAAAGGCATTCGGATTCCTCCTGAGGGTTGGGGTTGTCGGTCTCAGACTGTTCTAGGAAATCAGCCAGGGCGTCGAATTGGCGCTCCCAGAAACGATGATAGTAGGCAATCCAGGCTGCCGCATCTTGCAATGGTGCCGCAACCAGGCGGCAGCGGCGTACTCGACCCTGCTTGTTTTGCACCAGCAGTCCGGCACGTTCGAGCACCCGAAGATGCTTCGAAACAGCGGGTAGAGAAATGTCAAAGGGGTCGGCCAGTTCGCTGACAGAACAGTCGCCCCGAGCCAGGCGCTCCAAAATCGCCCGTCGGATCGGGTCGGCCAGAGCTGCAAAGGTCGCATCGAGAGATGGATTTGGAAACTTAACCATTTGGTTAAATATTAGTGCATATCGCAGATTTGTCAAGCTCTCATTGTGCAAGGCAGAGAGTAGAGGGCAGAAGATGAGGTGAATGGGAAAGAGAAGGCAGAAGAGAAAGATTGCTAGATGTAGTTCTATAAGATAAGTACTAGATCCTTCAAGTCAGTTCAGGAGTCTGCATGGGGGAGCCGAACGTGCTTTCACCTTGTCTGAAATCATCAAAGCCACTGAAAGAGATGAATTGACCGATGCCACAGTCGGAGTGTGTTATAAGGGTATAGAGAATGTAAAGTAATGTTAACTTGCAGGAGCAGAGATGGCTGTAAACTCGCAAACTGCCTCGCGATGGGATTTGTGTCGTTTTGTCAGGATATTGGCCTATTTCGGTGTTATCCCATTTTTTAGCAACATTGGCTGGTTCCAGCAATGGCTGGGTAGTCGGGCCAATCCGAAAGTGGATCGGTCGGCGGTTGCCTATGGCATGCCGAAGGCTGGGGCAAATGGTAACGGTTTTGTGCTGGTGGTGGGAGCGACCGGAGGAGTAGGCAAACGGGTCGTACGGCGGTTGCTGGCGCGGGGCTATCGGGTACGATCTTTGGTACGAGACGCCGTCCGGGCCAGAACCATCCTGGGCGATGGCAGCGAACTAATCGAAGCCGACATCACCATTCCTGAGACCTTAACGGAGGCAGTCACTGACAATCTGCGCGCCGTCATTTGCTGTACGGGCAGTCGCGTTCAGCCGGTTGAAGGCGATACGCCAACGCGGGAAAAATATTACCAGGGAGTTAAGTTCTATCGTTCGGAAGTTGCGGATACCCCCGAAGTTGTGGAGTATCAGGGCGTGCAAAATCTAGTCCGTGCGGTTACGAAAGGATTGGTTCGCGATGACAAAAAAATCGTCTTTGATTTCACTCAACCTAATGTAGAGATGAAAGAGACCTGGGGGGCGTTAGACGATGTTGTGATGGGAGGCGTCAGCGAGAGCGAGATTCGCCTTTACGACTCGTCGGCGTTGTTTTCGGGTACGGTTTCAACGGCCAATTCTGGCGGCTTTGTGTCGGTGCGGACGCGCAATATTGAACCTGCGCTCGATTTTTCGACCTACGACGGTGTGGAATTGCGCTTGCGAGGTGATGGGAAACGCTACAAGTTTTTGCTGCGCACGCAGACGAACTGGGATAGTCTGGCCTATTCTGCCTCCTTCGATACAGTGGCAAATGCCTGGATTGATGTTCGCCTTCCTTTTAGCGACTTTGTTCCTGTATTTCGGGCTCGGACTGTGAAGACTGCCGATCCGCTGGATACTCACCGCATTTGTGCCTTCCAACTGATGCTGAGCAAGTTTGAATATGATGGGGCGCTCAATCCCCAGTTCCAACCGGGTGCTTTTCAATTGCAGATCGAGTCCATTCAGGTCTATCGCAACAGACCCTTGCCTCAATTTATCCTCAACAGTTCTGCGGCGGTGACCCGTCCCGGTCGTCCTGGCGTCAATATTGAAGAAGAAATCCCGATCGTGCGTCTGAACGAGCAGTTGGGCGGCATCCTGACCTGGAAGCTGCGGGGCGAGGACTGTCTGCGGCAGAGCGGTATTCATTACACCATTATCCGTCCCTGTGCCTTAACGGAAGAGGCAGGCGGTCAAGGACTGCAGTTCGATCAAGGAGATCGGCTTACGGGTAAGATCAGCCGGGAAGACATGGCTGAGCTTTGTGTCCAAGCCCTGGAGCAACCGGATGCCTGTAATGTGACCTTTGAGGTGGCAACGGGACAGGGAAACAGCGATCCAGATCAATGGAGTGGTCTGTTCTCTCAGCTTAAACCTGATTAGAAGATGCTTGAGAGGGCAGAGGGCAGAAGGCAGAGGGCCGAAGGGGAAAGATCGATCGCATCCAGCTTTGAGCTTTTTGTGACTCTGGTGAACTGATACTATTTTGGATTTTAGATTGACGATTTTGGATTGGAGAAAGCTTTACTGGGCAAGCGTTCTGCCAATTTCTCGATTGCATCTCCAAGTCGAATGGGCATGACAAAGTTCATTTAGCGCAATAGAGCACAACATTGTAGAAAAATAGTCAATTTGTATCTAATTGTGTCAGACCCGGTCTTTTGTAACAATTCTCTATCTACGGTTTATCGATCGGGATAGGGTGTTTTTCAGAGTTTAGTCGCTTGAAGAATGGAGTGAAACCTGCTGGTTCCCTTTCATTGCTCTATTGACTCATGCTGTTTTTGTGGTCTACCTTTGATAAGATTTAAAGAGCTGCAAGCCTTAATTTTTTCTGAATTTCTGCGTTTTCCTGGTGATAGGCTCATTTTTAATACAGTTTCCACAAACCATTGCAGCTAGCATTCTTTCGCAATGATTGAACGGATAGGCTTTATGCGATCGCATCCCCCAAAAAAACCAAACTTCTACTACTTTGCCTATGGCTCCTGCATGTGTCCGGTAGATTTGAAACGAACGTTCAAGGAGACCGTCTATCCCTACGTGATCGGTCATGCTACTCTCAGAGGTTACCGTCTCGGCTTTTACAGTCACAATATCCGACGCAACTGCGGGGTGTTGGATATTGTCCCAGATCGAACAACAGCTGTCGAAGGCGTTCTTTATCGCCTACCCTGGCGTTTTAGTCATTGTCTCGATGAACGCGAAGAGGTACCGCAAGGCGTGTATCGTCGGGAGAGCATTAATGTTCGTTGTCAGGAGCAGGTCTATCGCAACGTCCGCACCTATGTCGTCGTCAATAAGCTAGCAGAAGAATTAGCCCCCAATGATTGGTACTTCAACGTCGTCCTGCGCGGAGCTGTGACCTGCGGTTTGCCTGAGCAATATTGCTGGAAACTGTTCAATCACATGCATCGGTTGCAGAAATCCCAAACCTTGCGCCGGAGCTTGCGCTTGGCTTGATCCAAATTCAATTAAGGCATCTGTTTTGCCTCAATAGACCTGTCCGAGAACTGGAGTGGAAGCCCCTCTCCGGGAGGCTTCCACTCCAATTTCCGAATGAGTCTAATAATGGGGAACAGTATTGGGGTTCAGGCTGCTGGCAATGGGGTTGTTGATGCGATGAGGAGGATGCTCATAGCGCTGTTGCTGCTGCCAAATGGTCCCAGAGCACGATTCTCTGGGAGGCTAAAATAGCGCTGCGCCCAGCAATGCACAATTCAGGATATAACAGAGAATAGCGGTTAGCAATGAACCCTGCAGCCATGAGCTTTTGCCTTCTCAATTTTCCACTGTCCAGTTGCTGTCTGGCTTACCCACTATGAAACTCAAATGTCTGGTCAATGCAGTTCTGCTGGTTTCCTTTTGCTTTGCATCTCCCAGTCGGGCGGAAAATCCCGATCATGTGAAGCAGGTGTTAACGACTAAACGCTGTCAGGCATGCGATTTGAATTTTGCTGAGCTGAGTTACGCCAATCTGGATGCGGCCAGTCTGGTCGGCGTAGGACTGGTGGGTGCCGATCTGGTGAAGATTAATTTCCGGGGTGCAAACCTGAAATTTGCCTTGATGGGCGGCAGCAATCTGACCAATGCTAATTTGCGGAATGCAGATTTGAGTCGCGCCGATCTGAATGGAGCCGACTTGAGTTATGCTGACCTGAGCTATGCCGATCTGAGTTATGCTGACCTGCGTGGAGCTAATTTGCGTTACGCCATTCTCGAACAAACCAATCTCAGTGGGGCCAATCTGAGTCATGGGGATCTCCGTCACGCCAATCTGACCGCCGTGACCCTCTGGAATGCGAATCTGTGGCGGGCGAATCTCACTCAAGCGAATCTCAGCGGTGCTGACCTGAGCAATACAAATTTGTTGGCGGCGATATTGAGCCAAACCAATCTAACCGACGCGTTTTTGGGGGACATTGACCTGAAGTTTGCCAACCTGGAAGATACGGATCCTCTCGGGGCTGTTCTCTGCAATACGGTGCTCTCTAATGGTGTTGTCTCGACCCGAGATTGCTAGAAGTTTCCCGGATTCAGCGCGAGATTGCCACCCGAGATTGCTAGAATCTTCCCGAGTTCAGGTTTAACTCACCACTTTCCTGGACAAAGTCGATTGCGATCGCAGCCTGTTGAAACAACTTAGAAAACTCTCCCGGCAAAAATTTATCCCGCTGAGGAAAGCGGTCTTGTCCGTTTGCTTTTAAATAAACATAGTCGCAAATCACCTGATCGAATTGCGTTGTGCCATCAATATGCCAGTTTTCTAAACACGCTCCCGTCAATCTAACATCAACAAACTTAGCGGCCAGCGCCTGAATGCTTTCCAGGTTGGCACCACTGAGATTGCTCCGCTTCAAATTCGCCCCGCAGAGGTTGGCACCACTGAGAATCGCCTCTCGCAAATCAGCTCCTCGCAACATCGCACCTCCCAGTTCAGCTTCTTTCAAATAACCTCGATGTAGATTTGCCCCCTGCAGATAAGCTCTGCGGAGGTTAGCCCACCGGAGGTTGGCCTGAGAAAGGTTAGCTAGCTTAAGGGTCGCCCCCGACAAATTAGCCCCACTGAGATTAGCCCCACTCAAATTCGTGTTGCTGAGGTAAGCTCCACTCAGATCTGTCTCTTTCAAACAAGCACTGCTCAAATCTGCACCGCTCAGGTAGGCACCGCTCAGGTTAACCCCACTGAGGTAGGCATTTCGAAGATCGAGATCGCTCAGATCCACACCACTCAGATCGATACTACTGAGATCGGCGCTAATGCCAATTCCTCTCCCTTGTAAATAACGATTCCAGCTAGAGCCGCCTCTGCGGAGGAGACTCAGGTGTTCGCGAACTGGCATCGTCGGTTTCAATTTGGATTCAATATTGCAGTTCAATCTTGCAACTCATTTTAATGCGACTTTTGACCCCTTTTCTGTAAAGAGATGCACCCAGCAGATCAAGATTTTGTAAAAATTTTGAGCCAGTATCCAGATCGGTACTGCTCCTCCCAGAATATAGGGGGATCTCAGACTGCTGACAACCGCGATAATCCGGTAAGGCTGAAAGTGCGCGCTTCAGTAATTTTGACAGGTACCAGCTGACCTTTAAGTTTGTCAATGTTACCTGCAAAAAAGGTCAGACGATTCCCAGCGGTACGTCCCATCACCTGGGTTGGATGCTTAGGATTGCAATCTTCAACCAGAACCGTTTCGATGCGATTGAGATAACGCTGCGAGCGTTCAGCTGCTCCAATCGCCACTACATGATTCAGACGTTGGAGGCGATCGCGCTTGGTCTCTTCATCTACCTGGTTCTGCCATTGCGCAGCTGGTGTACCTGGACGGGGAGAATAAGCCGCTGTATTCAATTGGTCGAAACCGATGTCCTCTACAAGCTGCAGGGTATGCTCAAATTGGGCTTCTGTTTCTCCTGGAAAACCCACGATAGCATCGGCACTGACTGAGGCGTCTGGCATATAGCGACGAATGGTGTCGATAATGCGGCGATATTTCTCGTGGGTGTAGCCCCGAGCCATGGCTTTGAGCACTTCATTATCACCAGACTGGAAGGGAATATGAAAATGCTCGCAGACCTTCGGCAGTTCACCACAGGCACGAATCAGCCGTTCTGTGAAATAGCGGGGGTGGCTGGTGGCAAAGCGGATACGCTCAATGCCAGGTACGTCGTGGACAAAGTACAGCAAGTCAGTCAAGGTATGTTTGTGGCGACCCGTTGCAGTCGTTCCTGGCAAGTCCCGACCATAAGCATCGATGTTTTGACCTAACAAGGTCACTTCTTTGTATCCCTGCCGACCGAGGGTTTCCATTTCAGCACGAATTGCGTCTGGAGTGCGGGATTGTTCCTGACCGCGCACATTGGGAACCACGCAGTAGGTACAGCGCTCGTTGCAACCGTAAATGACATTAACCCAGGCAGTTACGCTGCTGTCTCTACGGGGTTTGGTGATGTCTTCGATGATGTGAATCGGCTCGGTTGCCACGACCTGATTGCCATCGAATACCTGCTCTAACAAGTCCCCCAGTCGATTAGCATGTTGTGGCCCCATCACCAGATCCAGTTCTGGGACGCGGCGCAGGAGCGCTTCGCCTTCTTGCTGGGCAACGCAACCGGCGACAACCAGCGTCAGGTCAGGTTGCTGGTGTTTGCGTTTGGCTTGTCTGCCCAGATAGGAGTAAACTTTCTGCTCGGCGTTATCCCGAATCGTGCAGGTGTTGTAGAGGATCAAATTGGCCTCTTCGGGCGCATTTGAAGCTTCAAAGCCCATCGCTTCCAGAACACCGGCCATGCGTTCGGAGTCGGCTTTGTTCATCTGGCAACCGAAGGTGGTAATGTGATAACGCCGTTCATTGTTCATTGTTCATTGTTTATTGTTCATTGTTCATTGTTCATGGATATTAAGATGAAGACTCTTCCCATACTATTCATTCTGACATGCTTCACCTTTCCCCCATTCCCTGTTCCCCGTTCCCTATTCCCTATCTATGAAGAAATCAGCAGCGGTTGGGCTTTAAGCTGAAAAATTTTCTCGACGACTTCGGCAACGGCGCGGTCGGGGGTGGAGGCACCGGAGGTGATGCCGACAACAAGGGAGCCGTCGGGGAGCCAGTTTTCTTCGATGACGACATCTTGTTGTAGGGGTTTGTGTTCGATGCGATTGCCAGGGCCGATGCGCATGGCATCGTCGATGTGATAGGAAGGAATGTTGCGTGCGATCGCGATTTCCTGCAAATGGGTGGTGTTGGAAGAATTAAAGCCGCCAATGACGACCATGAGATCTAACGGCTCCTCCACCAGATTCAACATGGCATCCTGACGTTCCTGGGTGGCATCGCAAATGGTATTGAAGCTGACAAAGTGCTGGTTGAGCTGCGTTGTACCATACTTTCTCATCATGGTGTGCTCGAACAGTTTGCCAATCTGTTCCGTTTCGCTCTTCAGCATCGTAGTTTGATTGGCAATACCGACGCGCACCAGATCGGTCTCTGGGTCGAAGCCGGAGGAGCAGGCTCGCTCAAATTTGGCCAGGAATTCGTCGCGATTCCCGCCATTGAGAATGTAATCGCAGACGTATTCTGCTTCCTCCAAATTCAACACCACCAGGTAGGTGTTGGCGAAGGAACTGGTGGCAATCGTTTCCTCGTGTTTGTATTTGCCGTGGATGATAGAGGTGTAGTCACCTTTTTTGTGCTTCTCGACGCTGTTCCACACCTTGGAGACCCAGGGACAGGTCGTGTCAACAATGGTGCAGTGTTTGTCGTTGAGCAATTGCATTTCTTGAACGCTGGCCCCGAAGGCAGGCAAAATCACCACATCTTCGGAGCCAATGGCGGAGAAATCTTTTTGGCCTGCCTCAACGGGAACAAATTGGACCGCCATGTCTCGCAGGCGCTGGTTCACAGAGGGATTGTGGATAATTTCGTTGGTGATCCAGATTTGTTCCTGGGGAAATTGCTTGCGGGTTTCGTATGCGATCGCAACCGCCCGCTCCACCCCCCAACAAAAGCCAAACGCCTCAGCCAGCCGAATCGCGATCTCCCCTCGCTGCAGCCGATAGCCATTATCGCGGATTTGTTGCACCAGGTCGCTCTGATACTCGGTCTGCAACAGACCCGTCACCTCCGCCTCGTGCCCAAATCCCCGGCGATGGTAATTCTCAGACTTTTGCAACGCGCGTTTAAAGGCTTTAGTATCCATCCAGCATCCATCCCTGCATTGACTCTATAGGCAGATTATAGCGAGATCGGGGACAGAGCAGTAATACCATCTTGGATTTTAGAGTGCCGATTTTGGATTGGAGAAAGGCTGGCTGGGCAAGCGTCCCATTCGGGCAGTCATTCTGCCAATTTCATCAGTTGCATCTCCAAATTGACTTGGTATAGGAATTCAGCTGCGATACATCAAAACGGGATTGGCAACCCATTCGAGCAGATGTAACAGAAATCAATGCAGGCGTTCCAAGACCCAGAATTTTAGTATGGATAAACTCTGGCAGGATCGCCCACGATGAAAATCTCCAGGTGGTTTCATGCATCTGCCTTATGGGTTTGCAACCAGCTTGCCAGATCGGCCCTGTCTTGAAAGTCCAATAGTGCATCCCCCAACTGCTCTAGCTGTTCGAGGGTCAGCGCCTCAATTTGGCCTTTCACTACAGCAGAAAGCACTCCGACCTGGCGATTCAGCTGCCTTAGAACCAATGCTTCTGCGCCTTCTCGAAAGACTCTCGTTTGTCTGACGCTATCTGCAAATCCCAACATTGTGCCATTTCCAGGTTACTTCACTCATTTGTAGTATGGGTTTGCAACCAACTCACCAGATCGGCTATCTCTGTAAAGTCCAACAGCGCTTTCCCCAACTGCTCTAGCTGATCGATCGTCAGCGCTTCAACCTGGGATTTCAGCGCTAAGGACAATTTTCCGAATCGATGATTTAACAGCATTAGAACAAATGCTTCTGCGCCTTCTCGAAAGACTCTCGTTTGTCTGACACTGTCTGCGAGTTCCAACATTGTGGCAATCTCCCGATCGCTTTACTCATTTGCAGTATGAGTTTGCAACCAGCCCACCAGATCGGCTATTTCTGTAAAGTCCAATAGCGCGTCTCCCAACTGTTCTAGCTGATCGATGGTAAGCACTTCAATTTGGCTTTTAAGCGCCGGAGAAAGCTTTCCAAATCGACGATTCAGCAGTCTCAGAACCATTGCTTCTGCACCTTCATGAAAAACTCTTGTTTGTCTGACGCTGTCTGCGAGTCCTAACATTGTGGCAACCTCCTGGCGGCTTAACTGGGGAAACTTGTAAACCAGCATGGTTTCAACTAGATCTATTATCGTTGCTTTTGGAATGGCTGAGGGAGTTTTCTGCACCTGTTGAACAAATTCCCTGGCCTGCTTAGCGATCTTCTTTTTGGGGGCAACGATCAGCCGCATCAGTTCCAGGGCAGGCGAGAATGAGGCTGGGCTGTCGATTTCATCCAGATACAAGCGTTGTACCTGGGCGCTGTTGAGCAGGGTGCGATAGAGGTTGATCTGGGGGGTTCCAGCGATCGCCTGGGGAACAGCACCACAGCTTGCCAGTCGTCGGTGTTGGGGTTTTGCTCCAGGAACATGAATAGTTCTGAAAATAGGCGATTGTAGAGCAGCGGATCTTTCTGGAACTGAACTTCTAGAAAAAAGACAGGCTGCTCGCTGGCGTTGGCTGGGGGCAGAAAGACGCCATCAATCCGGAAGGCAGTCTGTTTCACTTCGATGGATTTAAACGTGTATCCCGATCGGTAAGGCTGTTGAATCAGTCCAAAAAAGAGGGCGGGGACTTGTTTAAAAATGCGGTAGAAGAGAGAATCAGTTTTCACAGATTGACGTAATAGGATTTCCGATTCAATCTTACATCTTAATTCTACCTGAAGCGAGGTTTCCCAACGAAAACGGATTATGACAGAGAACAGAAGGCTCACAGCGAGAAGAACTAATGCTTTCTCTTTCTGCCCTCTGCCTCCTGCCCTCTGCCCTATCGATCCAATTCCAGTTGCCCGAAAACCTGCAAAGCTGAGCGCCACACCAGATAGCCTTGAGAGTTGAGGTGGAGACCATCGGTACTGAAGTCGGGTCTCAGATAGCCATCAACATTAGTAAAGAGAGGATGCAAATCGAGATAGAGAACGTCTTCCTCGCGGGCAACGATGGTGAGGCGGCGGTTGAGTTCGCGAATGCGAGGGTTGGGGATCTGACGCAGGCGATCGCGGCCTTCCCAGGAAGATTTTTCGCCACCGTGGGGCAAGATCGATTGCAGGACAATCTTGGCGTTGGGGTGGGTACGCTGCAAATAGCGCACAATCAACCTGCTGTTGGCGAGAACGGTTTCTTCGCTGATGCCCCGGATCAAATCGTTAATGCCAATCATGACAAAAACAACCTGGGGTTGGGTCTGGTCGAAGATCGAGAGGCGATCCAGGAGACCGGCAGAGGTTTCCCCGGAGATACCCTGGTTGAGCCAGGTGCGATCGCGCGGCAACAAGGCAGGCGGAAACCATAAACTCAGGGAGTCTCCTGCTAGTACCCCCAGGCGATCGGGACGATCTAACACTGCCACTGCGGCTTCCTGTTCCAGGATAGAGAGCCACTGGGTGTAAGTGAGCTGATGGCGCTGTCCCAGGTTTGTTTGTTCTGCTGTTGCCACCTCTAATCGGCTGAAGCCAGTGGTAGAGGCACGCGCCTGGACGCTGTTGGGTGAAGGGCGCCGATCGCGCGCGAGCAGCAAAACAACGAGCAACATCAACACGCCATTGGTGGCTAAAGAAAGCAAAGCCCAGACAGGGAAAGGTTTGGTTCGAGCAGACACTGGTTCTTAACCGAGCAATAGCAGCAATATAGACTCGACAATAGACTCATCCGGAAATTGGAGTGGAAGCCCCCGGAGGGGGGCTTCCACTCCAGTTCTCGGACAGGTCTAATAGAGGTTTGACAATAATACGGCAATAAACCCTGGCCAAACGCGACTGCGATCGCAGCAAAGCTACTAAGGCCCTTCTAAAGACCTTAGCAGCTCCTAAATCTTCTGTGCAGAATTTACAGATTAAGGATTTGTTTGCCAAAATCCCGCTGCACCCAAATTTTCGATCGGTCAGGTGGTGACACCACTTGGATCAGCCACACCGCTCGCAGCCTCGCCGGGGATAGAACTGGATTCTGTCAGAAAACCGCTGTATGCTTGCATTCCATGTTCGCCAACATCCAGACCCATCAACTCCTCTTCTGCAGTGACACGAATGCCCAGTGTAACCTTGAGTACAATCCAGAATATACCGCTGAGAGCCGCAGTAAACGCACCAATGGCAACAATGCCAATCAGTTGCACCATAATCTGGTTAAAACCAGCCAGCTCTTTATCGAAGATACCCACAGCCAGGGTTCCCCACATGCCGTTGACTAAGTGAACAGAAATCGCCCCCACGGGATCGTCGATCTTGATCTTGTCAAAAAAGAGCACGGCAAAAACAACCAGAACACCCGCAATGGCACCGATGATAATGGCAGAGAAAAAGGAAACCCCTGCGCAAGGAGCCGTAATCGCCACCAACCCCGCCAGAATACCGTTGACGATCATCGATAAATCGGGTTTACCCGAAACAATCCAGGCAGTGATTGTTGCTGTAATGCCTCCTGCAGCTGCAGCCAGGTTGGTAGTAACCGCGATATAGGGTACTGCTGCATCTGCAGCCAACTGAGAACCTGGGTTAAATCCAAACCAGCCGATCCAGAGAATCAAACAACCCAGGGTTGATAGGGCCATATTATGACCTGGCAAAGCATTGGTAGAGCCATCTTCATTGTATTTGCCAATGCGAGGGCCCAGAATCGCCGCCCCCATCAAAGCAGCCCAACCGCCAACAGAGTGAACCACAGTTGAGCCAGCAAAGTCGCTGAACGAGGTACCCATAATATTGCTGAGCCAGCCGCCGCCCCAGACCCAGTGCCCTGTAATCGGATAGGCGATCCCAGTCAACAGCAAACTGAAAATGAGGAAGTCAACAAACTTAATTCGTTCTGCCACTGCCCCAGACACAATGGTGGCCGCAGTTCCAGCAAAGGCAGCCTGGAAAAGGAAAAAGACAGAAACTGGCAGTCCAGCTGGAAAGGGATCGAGACCATAGGTGGCTGGGTCAGCATCTCCACTCAGGAAAAATCCCCCTGCTCCCATCACGGGATTGCCAGGATTAAACATCAGGCCAAAACCAATGGCCCAAAATGCAATGGTTGCCAGGGCAAAGACAATCAGGTTTTTGGACAGGATATTCACTGCGTTTTTCTGGCGGCAAAACCCTGTTTCTAGCATGCCAAAGCCTGCGTTCATGAAAATCACAAGAATCGCAGCAACCAGAACCCATATCGTGTTGAGCACGCCCTGAACATATTCAGGGGAAAGCGCATCGTCCTGGGCGGATGCAGCGAAACCCCATACGCCCACAATCAAGGCAGCTAGAGGAATACATGCCAACCAGGTAACAGATAATTGGGGAAACACAGCTTTCAAACTACTGAAAACTCCAGCCGCTGTTAAGCCGCTGTTTGGCCAGCCTGGAGACACCTGTCCCCTGCTGGCTCTCGACTTCTTCTTCATTCGTTTAGGCATCATCACTTGACGTTCCTTAATGGTTAAAACGAATCTGCTGGCTTGATACAAAAGAGCCGCAAACCCTAAAAGTGAACCTTAACAGTGTGAGGAGCAATGTCCGTTAGCAGCTCTGGCTCTGCAGAATTAAGAGCCGGGAACCAGGATAAAACTACGCAGAATGCTTTGCATCCTGGAGGCAATTTTTGGGTCACCTTTCTAATGATTGAGAGCTGTAGCTGACGACAAAACCGTACAAAGAACTGAAACATGAGTCAAGAAACTGAGAACAGCCCCTGGAGCCATCAATTCTGTACCTTAAAATATTGATACTTTATCTTCTGAAGGGGTTAATTCTGTATCAGGAAATACATTTTTGTTTTCTTAGGATGAAATGGGCAGGAAGGTAGAGGGCAGAGGGCAGAGGGCAGAGGGCTGAAGCCGATTGCTAAAAGCCAAAAGCCAACCGCTAATTGCTCATTTCGGCAAGATATCTTTGATAACCCAGGGTTTCTAGCCGTGTTTGTTTGTCCAGGACAGTTTGGGCAAGAGTTTTCCGATAGTCCTGAACTTTCTCTAGTAATTCGGGTCGATGGCTAGCCAGGATTTGTATGGCCAGCAGACCTGCATTCTTGGCGTTGCCGATCGCGACGGTTGCCACGGGGATTCCCCCTGGCATTTGGACAATGGAGTACAGGGAATCAACCCCTTGCAGGTGACGGCTCGGAACAGGGACTCCAATCACGGGCAAGGGCGTTAAGGCTGCCACCATGCCGGGCAAATGGGCCGCACCGCCTGCTCCAGCAACAATCGCTTTAAGGCCGCGCTCGTGGGCCTGACGGGCATAGGTTACCATGCGCTCTGGGGTACGATGAGCAGAAATAATGGCAACCTCGCAAGCGACGTTGAATTGCTCGCAAATTGCGATCGCACCCTCCATAGTCGGCAAATCAGAATCGCTGCCCATAATAATTCCAATCAGTGGTTGTGACATTGTTAGGAATGAGAATTTAATAATTTGTCAATCTGTAGAGGTGCCCCTTGTGGGTACCCTTTCATATCGGGGCGATCGCAAGGGATTGCCCCTACAGAATCCTCATTTTATTTAATTCTTGTTCCTTAATAAAATGTTGAAGGTTGAAAGGTTGAAAGATTTAAGAGTTGTTATACAGCAATATGAAAAGAGTCGTGAAATCTTTTAGGAACCAATCCCTTTGGTTACGCCATGCTTGAAATTACCAATGCTCGGATACCCGGTTGCCAGGGCTGGCAACGGATTTGGACAGATGGTCAAGGCGTCATTCGAGGGATTTGCCCGATGGATGGCCCAGACACGAAACAGGCTAACTCCATGGATGTATCGACAGGGCTTGCTGGTGCATTCACATTGCTTGATGTAGCAGGAGACTGGTTATCTATCGGGGGAGTCGATCTGCAAATCAATGGCGCGTTAGGCTTAGCCTTTCCCGATCTGGAATTACATCATCTTCCTGTTTTACAAGACATTTGCCAGTTTCTGTTTCGTCAAGGGATCGATGGCTTTTTGCCCACGTTAGTGACAACCTCAGTGGAAAAGATTCAACGCTCCCTGGCGACGATTGCAGCCTTTGTCCAGTCTCATGAGGTCAAGCGACAGGAAACAACAGCTCCTCCCCTAGCACAAATCCTTGGTGTTCATTTGGAAGGTCCCTGTCTCAATCCAGAAAAACGTGGTGCCCACCCGACAGAGTATTTGCTGCCGCTGACGATCGATCGGATGAAGGCAGTTCTGGGAGAGTATGGCGACATTGTAAAGCTGGTGACGTTGGCACCAGAGTTGGATCCAGCAGGGACAGTCATTCCGTATTTGCGATCGCGCAACATCATCGTCAGTCTCGGTCACTCTCAGGCCACTGCTGCCCAGTCCCAGCATGCCTTTAGGTTGGGGGCGTCAATGGTGACCCATGCCTTCAACGCCATGCCAGGGATTCATCACCGTGACCCCGGATTATTGGGTGCAGCTATAGTGCATCCTGGTATTTGCTGCGGCTTAATTGCAGATGGACAGCATGTTTGCCCCACCGCTATCGACATATTATTACGAGCCAGTCAGGGAAAATTCAGCCAGCACCCAAACAATAGTTCCGATCGCCAATGGAATGTCTTTCTGGTTAGCGATGCTCTAGCCCCGTTGGGTTTGTCCGATGGAACATATCCCTGGGATCGACGGCAGATTGAAGTCAAGCACGGTACCGCCCGTCTTCCAGATGGAACCCTCGCAGGGACAACGGTGCCTCTGTTGGCCGGAGTGCAAAATTTGGTGCGGTGGGGAATTTGTCAGCCAGAGACTGCGATCGCATTAGCAACCGAAGCCCCTCGCATAGCTCTCAATCCAAACCAACACACCGAAAAAAACAATACCAACAGCAATCCTATGGAGCAGTTCTATATCGGCCAGCCTGCCAATCATCTCTTACGCTGGCATCAGCAAGAAGATATCCTCACCTGGCAGAGATTATACAGGGAATAGGGAATGGGGAACAGGGAATGGGGAACAGGGAATGGCAAATAGCGGAGAAGATTGATATTTATGCGACTTGCGAACAGGATTTTGGTAACCCAGAATCCAAAATAGAATCGACAATTTATCGCACTACAAGATATAGATGTAGGACATCGCAAAAAGCGCAAAACCAGATATAGTCAACCTTCCCCTTCTGCCTCCTGCCTCCTGCCTCCTGCCTCCTGCCTCCTGCCTCCTGCCTCCTGCCTCCTGCCTCCTGCCTCCTGCCATAGAACCTCAAAATCCAAAATCACTTCAGGGACAGTCTCGATTGGAGACGATGCCGTCGGGCATCGTCGTCTGACAGAGTATTGCTTTGTCTAGATTGGCATTGGTCAAGTCAGCGCCCAGGAGGAAAGCCGCTTCCAAATTTGCTCCCGTTTGATCGGATCCGCTCAAATCGGCACTCTTAAGATAAGCACCCTTGAGATTGGCATTTCTCAAATGAGCCACTCTCAAATTCGCCCGGAACAGATTCGCGCCGCCGAGATCGGCTCCTTCCAGATTGGCAAACCTCAGATTGGCAAATCTCAGGTTTGCTTGAAACAAGTTAGTCAGACTGAGATCGGTTCCTTCCAGATTAACGCCGCTCAGATACGCATTGGCCAAGTTAGCACTGGTCAGAATTGTTCCTTGCAAGTCAGCATTGGCCAGATTAGCATTGCTCAACTCAGCCTCACTGAAATTACCACCTTGAAGATCGCAACCTGGACAGTGTTTCGTGGTCAGCAGTTGCTCAGAGGGCGAAGGCTGCGATTCTGTCTCCCCATCCGCATCCGCATCCGCATCCGATTCTGCTTGAGAATTGGATGGAGGCTGCGATTCTCCTTTCGTGTCTGATTCTGATTCCGATTGCGAATTAGACTGAGGCAGCGACTCTCCTGCCGATTGAGTATCCGATTGGGACGTGGATGCTGATTTTGATTGAGCCTCCGCTTGAGAGGCAGGCTGAGAGCTGTTCGCTTGCGGGAACAGCAACAAACTTGTGAGTATGAGGAGAATAGTCGCAGCCCAATCTCTAAGTTTCATGGTTCCCTGGTATTGCTTTGACCCCTCTACAGTATGCTGAGATTTTGTTCCTGACAATCCTTGCGATTCAAACCGCACCCAGAGGGAGGAAACCAGACCTGCAGGGTTCTTACCATCTGCGGTAAGACCGAAATCGCGCTACAAGATCTGCGTTGCACCAGTTGGAGGGTACGATTGTGCAAAGGCTGAACTCGATTGGGTGGCGAGAGCGCGTTAGAGGTTGAACTGCATTGGGGGATGCAATCGTTCTGGGGAAGATGCGATCGCGCAGAGATGGAACTGGATTATAACGACGCGATCGCCAACATCGATCCAGAGGCAATCGTCGTCTTGCAACACTATTTTCGCAGTCTTGTTCTGGTAACGATGTTCTTAAGCTGCAGATTGTGACGAGTCATGGATTGTTGCACCAATCTGCTTGAGAATTTGTAGCGCCGACTGTAACTCTTCCAGCAGCGTATACAGCGAAAATCCCCGCGAGAGACCGTACTGGGGATTCGGCTTCGATCCCAACTTCACAAACAAGACATCATCGCCATTGGTCATCATGCCAAACGTTGGCTGGGCAAGCTGAGTGTTGGCCAACATATAGGCTAAGGCTTGAGGAAGGGCCGATCGGGTAGAAATTGTTGTCTTCTTTGCTTCTAAGACCAACACCCAAAGATTTTGCTGTAGAATCAGGGCATCAATTCGTCCCCGTAAGATTTTCTCCCCATCATCCACTGCAATTTCCACTGTCGCCTCAGCCTTTAGTTTGAATGGCGGATCGTAAAATCCTGCCAACTCCAACAGCGGTGAAGCAACCCGCAACATCACTGAGCCTTCCAGCAAGTCTCCATCTGCGCGATGGTAGTGCAACCGCTGCCAAATTAAATGAAGGCGATCTTGTTCGAGCACAGAGAGTTCTGGCAAAGTCCCCCGCCACTCTGAAAAGAAGCTAGAATCATCGCTGCGGCTCAGAGCGAAACGCGTTTCCACTGCTGCCAATATTTTACAAGCATCTGTAGCTGCAATTACTTTGGTCATAGGACAGGGAACCTACGTGAGGTAAGGTGGGATAAGGGTTTCAAACATTTCATCATGCCTGCCAGGGATCTTTACCACCTTCACGTTAGAAATGCCCTCATGAAAGATGGATGGAAGATTGTTCGCGATCCATATCAAATCAAATTCAAAGAAATTAAGTTGTATGCCGATTTAGCCGCAGCGCGCCTGTTTTCTGCCGAACGCGATCGCGAGCAAATCGTCGTGGAAGTTAAGAGTTTTCTGTCCCCGTCGCGGATTCGAGATTTTGAAGCGGCTGTCGGTCAATACGTCCTTTATCGAGTGTATTTGGCGCAGGTGCTTCCCGAAGCCCAGGTTTATCTGGCCGTGAACCAAGACATTTACCGAAGTTTCTTTTTGAAGGAAGCAATTGAGTTTGCTACAACAGAGTTGAAGATAAAATTAATGGTTTTTGATGCGGAAAAGGAGGCAATCGTGGGATGGATAAACTCATAACCTATCGAGAAATTATTAAATCCGTTCTAACTCGTTATTACGAATTCGATCGAGAGCAGCCATCCCAAGGGGTAGAACCTTTTCTTGCCTTCGACGAAGTACGCGACCATTACTTCTGGTTGCAGGTTGGTTGGGATCGCACCGGTAGAACCTGTGGCAGCACTGTCTACATTCGTCTTTGCAACGGCAAAGTTTGGGTAGAAGAAGATCTGACGGAAGATGGCATAACGCAGGATTTACTGGCAGCGGGCATTCCGAAAAGCGATATCGTTCTGGGCTTTCAGCCGCCTCGAGAGCGGGCGCTAACAGAGTTTGCGGTAGCGTGAAAATGCGATCGCACCCACCCCAAAACCCCGCCGAGGGTGCCGCGAGCCATTCGGAGCTAGGGTTGCGCCATTTGCCACGTCAGCTCATGACCAGCCCATAAGGGCACGAGACCGGATTCAACAAAGGGCACTTGATCGGGAATCCGCCAGGTCGTTCGGGTCAAGGTAATCTGTTCGGTATTGCGCGGCAGCTGATAAAAATCGGGCCCATAGAAGCTGGCGAAGGCTTCCAGTTTATCCAGGGCATCCACGCTCTCAAAGGCTTCTGCATACAGCTCTATGGCGTGGAGCGCCGAAAAGCAACCCGCACACCCACAGGAATTTTCTTTGCGGTTGCGGGCATGGGGGGCGCTATCGGTGCCCAGAAAAAACTTAGGATTGCCAGAGGTTGCCGCTTGCAACAGGGCCTGGCGGTGCTGCTCGCGTTTCAAAATGGGTAGGCAATAAAAATGAGGACAAATGCCACCCTTAAATATCATGTTGCGGTTGAACAATAGATGTTGTGGCGTAATCGTAGCCGCAATGTTGTGCGTCGCTAGGACAAATTCCACCGCATCAGCGGTGGTAATGTGTTCAAGCACCATGCGTAACCTGGGAAATCGCTGCTTCAGGGGGATCAACTGTTGTTCGATAAAGACTTTCTCGCGATCGAACACATCAACCGCTTTATCAGTCACTTCTCCGTGGAGCAATAAAGGCATGCCGACCTGCTGCATCGCTTCAAAAATGCGATCGCACCGACGAATATCCGTCACCCCGAATTCTGAATTGGTCGTTGCACCCGCCGGGTAGTACTTGACTGCTTTAACAAACTGAGAGGCTTTGGCCGCGATGATTTCTTCAGGATTTGTATTGTCGGTCAGGTAGAGTGTCATCAGGGGTTCAAACGGTTTGCCCGTTGGAATGGCTGCAATGATGCGATCGCGATAGGCAGCAGCATCCGCTACCGAGCGTACTGGAGGCTTTAAATTTGGCATAATGATGGCGCGGGCAAACTGGCGCACCGTGTGAGGCAAAACCGCTTTCAGTGCAGCACCATCGCGTAGATGCAGATGCCAGTCGTCGGGTCGGGTCAGGGTAAACTTTTGCATTTTTTAACCATAAAATAGCTAACAATGTGACGAAGGCGTAAGGAATTTGGGGGTTTTCAGGGGGCCTAGAATAATACCGATAAAAACCTTTATCAGCCAAGTGAGTTCATCATAAATTAAAAGGGGAGTCCTACAGGTGTCATGATTTTTGAGCGTGCGGGTGGAACCCGCACGCTCAAAAATCAACTTGTTTACCACTACCATTAAAAGTTCTGGCTACTGCTAATTGGTACTATGAGAAGGCCAACAACCCAGTTGGAGCAGACTAGCCAGGCATCTTAGTTGATTGGCAAAGGGGCCTGTAGCCGCTCAACCGGAACCTTAACGATTCAAGCACTGAGACACCTTCTGGGTGAAAGAAATTAGAATGGATTGGTGAGTAAATATGCGTTCCAGCATCTAATTTTTTAGGAACTTGACTGCCGAGAGCGCGCTGAAACTCGAATTCTATTGTTGGTTGTCAAAAACTGTAGTTAGTGAAGTTTATTGATGAAGAACCCAAGATTGTCATGCCCGCTTTCAATGGAAAAGTATACGATTGACTCAATACAGATCTGATGCCTCCGTCTGAGCCAAGAATAATCCCGATGACCCTTGAAGAATGGAAATCATTGCTGGAACAAGCGATTCTGGTCAAGCTTGCCGAGATCGACTCTACGCGCACACTTAAGATTCTAGATGTTGGCCTCTTTCCCTGGCATGCCTCTATCGAGCTTTCCGCTTTCTATGTTGGAGATGATTTTGAGGATGATATTGCCAGTTGGCCCAGCTATAACTTCTCTCATGGGGAAGAAGGCAGATGGCCTGAGGTTGAGGACTTGTGCAAGGCGATGAATACAGAGTACGAAGCAAGCACAATGTCGGCGGCAATGTCGGCGGCAATGTCGGCGGCAATGTCGGCGGCAATGTATTTCCAGGCTGCTGCTAGTGTTATGAAACGGCCTGCGATCGCCGAAGCCTTGAATGCTAAGTGGCTAGACGATGATTTCCGGATAACGGTATTAGATCCAGATGATCCAGATACCGATTATATGTAGGGATGTATAATATGCAGGGATGTATATTACTTACCGATGCAGAGTTAACTATACTTTGATTTCTACGGACGGTTGGTGGCAACAGGTTTGGAGAGCGATGTTGGGGGCGATCGCCTCGAAGGTCGCTAACTACCCCTTCATGGCAGCGGATGGACGAAAGTCCCTGATGCTGAGTTCGAGGATACTGGCCGCCGATGAGTTTTGACGTTATGCATCTGAATTGAGGTCGCGTGCCATTTACTCCAACGCATATTGTGGCTGTACTTCCGTTTTGGCCGTTGCGACGCGTCGCTCCCTTCTCTGCATTCGCAATTGGCGCAATGGTTCCTGATGTACCTCTGTTCTTTCCAATCGTCGATTATGCGCAAACTCATTCCCCTTTGGGGCTATTCACGATGTGTTTGCCGCTTGGCATTGCTGGATTCTTTTTGTTCGAACTCGTGATGCGACGGCCAACGATCGCGATCTTGCCAGCGTGGCTGAGATCCAGATTGTCAGCCAAACCGAACATTCCCACCCAACTGTTCGCGGGCACTCAACTTCGCTATTTTGTTGCCGTTGCGTTCGCTATCGTCATTGGTGCGTACACCCATCAGATATGGGATGCGTTTACTCACAAAGATCAATGGGGGACGCACTTCATTCCGATTCTGAATGCCCACCTCGAAATGGGTGGCTTTGATGTGCCCGGGTACAAAATCTTCCAGCATGGCAGTACTTTGGTTGGGTTGCCCCTATTGGCATTGCTTGCAGCGTTTGCACTCAATCGAATGACGCCCACTTTTCATCAGGACGCCTTGCAATTCAGATGGAAGCGCTTGGCGGGGTACTCGATCTGCATTGTCCCAATTTGGGTTGCAATTCATGCTTACCTGGTTTCGCCAAGCATCTATCAGGCATTGTTTCTGACGATTACGCGTTCGGGGGCTATATTAATGGTGATGTTGCTTGTATATTGCCTCCTGTTCCACACGTTTATGGATGGAGACCCGGATGCATAACTACATCTTCATTTGGGGAGAGAGAATTAGAGATACGTAGATTGAGAAGCGGTTTCATTTCTCGAAGTTTGAACCTTAATGCTTTTCCTTTTGCAATTCAGTCAAGCCGTTTCAGAGTCTCTTCGTTATAGTCGCGATACACTCGAGAGCCAGCAGGACGAGGTACAGAATAAATCAATCCCAAAGATTCATAGTGGGTGATGCGATCCTATTACCGTTAAAAGCGATGGGGTGAAACGGTTTTGCTGCTTTGTTAAGGGAATCATTGAGCGAGAACAAGCCTTTCACTCAAAAAAAATTCAGCAATTGCGCCTGGCAACCGTCTGAACGATTGAAGCGAGCAGCGAATCTCGCCAGGGTAAATTCCTCGCGACCTGTTTCGTTTCAACAGTCCCGGTACTGTTGGTGAACGCGATCGCAAAATGACTCATGAGGAACTGGTATTGTGCAAGCGACCAAAGCCTGCACAGCCGATCCCTGCCTTCTTGGATCCGCGACCCAACATACATTCAGACGCCTCTTCTGCCTAAACAGGGACAGGAAGAAATGGCATCAGCTACTATTCACATCGGAGCGTTCTATGAACTGGATTATCGTCTGCAAAAAAGCTGCAATCGCTTTTTTAATCGTGACTTGTGCCTTGATTGGCTGGATGCCAGCCTCTGCTTTAGCCCAGAATGGTGGCTATGGCTGTTATAGCGGTAATCGAAACTGCATTGGTATTTGGGGTTGGGGTTTTGGCAAAGATGCTCCAGTGCAAAATGGCGCTCAAATGGTCAACCTATTGCCTGCAACCTGGAGCACAAATGCGAAGAATCTGCGCGAGCAACTCAATCAAGACTTCACGTTCGATTGTCCCCCCAATGGATCGCCAGGTACGGTCTGGGGTACAGATGTTTATACAGATGACTCATCAATTTGTACTGCAGCCGTACACGATAGCCTGATCGCCTTCAAAGACGGGGGCCAGGTCACCATCAGAATCCTTCCAGGGGCCTCCTCCTACGCAGGCACAACAAAAAATGGCGTCAGTACTCAGAGCTATAGCAATTGGGACGGCAGTTACGCGATTATTTCAGCGATGCCAAACATTAGCCTATTGCCTGCGACCTGGAGCACAAATGCGACCGATCTGCGCGAACAACTCGACCAAGACGTCGCGTTCGATTGCCCTGCCAACGGATCGCCAGGTACGGTGTGGGGCACAGATATTTATACAGACGACTCATCAGTTTGTACCGCAGCCGTACACGCTGGCCTGATCGCCCTCAAAGACGGGGGCCCGGTTATCATTAAAGTCCTTCCAGGGGCCTCCTCCTACACAGGCACAACAAAAAATGGCGTCAGTACTCGGAGCTATGGCAGCTGGGACGGCAGTTACGCAATTATTTCGGCCCAGGCAAACGGGATCCAAAGCGATTATCCCAGCTGGATGAAAGGAGGATATGGCGGTGTGTTCCCCGCCCGCTAAATGACGGCAGTGGCAGTGACTGCACCGCACGGCTGGACGCTCGTTTGGGTCTTACCCAGCCAGTCCATCGCTGCCGATGCATGCAATCGTGAGGTGCCAGCGAGCAAAGATCGACTCAAAAATTTTACTCAGAGGTTTCATCCATGTCCGAACAAGAACAGACTGCTCAGCAAGCGTGGCACGCACTGGAGACATTCTGGTCGCCGTTTTCCTTCCTCTTTGGCCCCGGAGCGACTCCCGAACAGATCGACGCCTGGCAGGAAAAAGAAGGCGTGACACTACCACCCGACGTCCGCGCCATCATCGGGGTGCATGATTCGATTGGGCTGCCCGCCCTGGACCTCATAGACTTCAGCCCGGAGGTGACGCTTTCGGCCATCGGCCAGTGGCTCCGCTTCGATCGCTCGATTCTCTATACAGAGGATCCCGACCCGGAATTTTGGCCGGACGTCTTCAAAGACTACAGCTGCCCCAGCCTGTCCATAGAAGACTATGTGGTGATCGGCTCAGCTCCCCTGGGACCGGACTACGGCATCTACTTGATGCTGCACCCGGAGAGCAGCACCGTCTATGGTATTCAATGGAATCACCCCAGTATCACGGCATTTGGAACTATGGCGACGTGGCTGACAAAAAATCGTCTAGGGGGCCTGAAGGACATTGCTGAATACCCAGCACGCTGGGATGCGGATGTGCCGACCGGGCAGGAGTCCGGTGGGGGTGCGAGTTTGGCCGAGTGGCAGCGCTCCTATCTTGAGCTTGGCTACCCCGAGCGTCTGGCCCGGTGGGACAAGGTAGAGGCCAAATTCATCCAGACATTCGACGCGCTGAACCCTGGCTAGTCGTTGAGCACGACTTCTCCGGAAGACTGCGATCGCGTCAGTGAGGAAACTGGATTGGTTGACGCGATCACATTGCTGAGGGAACGCGATCGCACAAAGATTGAACTGGGTTGGGTGATGCAATCGTTGTTGTGAAGACGCGATCGCACAGAAGTTGAACCCGATCGGGCGGCGCGATCGCAATTGTTGAAGACCGCGATCGCGCAGAAGGCGAACACCACCATCAGGTGCCAGCGAGCAAATATCGACTCAAAAATTTTATCCGGAGGGTTCACCCATGTCCGAACAAGAACAGACTGCTCAGCAAGCATGGCAGGCACTAGAAACATTCTGGTCGCCATTCTCCTTCTTATTCGCACCCGGATCAACTCCAGCGCAAATCGACGTCTGGCAGAAAAAAGAAGGCGTGACACTGCCACCCGACGTCCGGGCCTTAATCGGGGTGCACGGCTCAGTTGGCTTACCTGGCGGGGTCTACACAGACTTCAGCGCTGAAGTGACGCTTTCGACCCTCGACCAGTGGACACGCTTCGATCGCTCAGTGCTCAATAACGAGGCTGAGGTAGAGCCGGACTTTTGGCCGAGCGTGTTCAAAAACTACAACTGCCCCAGCACCTCGATGAAAGACTATGTGGTAATAGGCGTGGATCCCTCGGGCGTAGACTACGGCATCTACGCAATCCTGCATCTAGAGAGCAGTGCGGTCTTCGGTATCACAGTGAATACTGCCAAGATCCAGGCATTTGGAACCATGACCGCGTGGCTAGCAGAACGTCGTCTGGGGAGATTGGAGAATGTTACTGCATACCCAACGCGTTGGAATGGTGAAGTAGACGAAGACGACTTTGGTGGTGCGGGTCTAGCCAGGTTTTATCGCTCCAAGCTCGATTATTTCCCCAAACGTCTGGCCCGGTGGGAAACGGTGGAAGCCAAATTCATCCAGACATTCGACGCGCTAAACCCTGGCTAGTCGTTGAGCACGACTTCCTTTGACGACTGCGATCGCGTCAGCGATTAGACTCATTCGGAAATTGGAGTGGAAGTCCCCCGGAGGAGAGCTTCCACTCCAGTTCTCGGACAGGTCTATTGAATGGGATTAGATGGCGCGATGGTGCGCGAGATCGATTAGACCGTGCGATCGCAATGATGAGAAAACACCATCATCCGCCGTTGTCTGCTACAGCATAGCCAGTGCGATCGCATCACCTCATAAACGATTGTTTATTGCTCAACCCAAAAACCCTGGAACTTAGCCTGTTTGCAACTTCGGCATCAGTACGAAAAACATATCTTGCCACCTTGAATATCCAGATGATACATTACTTAGGTCAGAACTTTATTGTCCCAACTTAGGTCAGAACTTTATTGTCCCAGTCTCCTGAGACACCTTGCTATTTAACCTGCGAAACGAGCACCAACCATCGTTAGGTGACAACATAGACATAAATATGGAAATTAAACATTCAGAAGAAGTCTTACAAGGCGAGCGATTCCAGTTCGGCGCTAATTGGGAGGCGTTTCTAAGTACCCTCAATGAGGAACGCATACTTGAAGCTAAACAATCGTTAAAAGAGATGTTGGGCTTAAACGATCTACAGGGAAAACGATTCCTGGATATTGGCTCAGGTAGCGGTTTATTTAGCCTTGCCGCAAAGCAATTAGGTGCTCAAGTCCATTCATTTGACTACGATCCAACATCGGTAAGATGTACAGAACATTTAAAAAGAAAATATTGTGCAAATGATAATGACTGGGTGATTGAAGCAGGATCGGTTCTAGATACAAAATATCTCACCTCCCTGGGGAAGTTTGATGTGGTTTATGCCTGGGGCGTACTTCACCATACCGGAAATATGAAAAAAGCATTGGCAAACGCAATGCTTCCAGTCTCCGATCGAGGGGTCTTGTTTATTGCAATTTATAACGATCAAGATATTTCATCCAAGGTCTGGCAACACGTTAAGCGAACCTACTGTTCTCACTGGTTTGGGAAAATTTTAGTCAGTAGTTTTTATATTCCATGGTTTGCACTGCAGACGATAGCAATCGGTTTCATCAAATATAGAAATCCGATTGGACAGTTCTCTGCCTACAAGAAAAAACGGGGTATGTCAATCTATTATGACTGGATTGATTGGCTGGGAGGGTATCCGTTTGAAGTCGCAAAGCCAGAAGATATATTTCACTTTTACAAGCATCACGGTTTTGTTTTGGATAATCTGATTACGACCAACCGGCTAGGATGTAACCAGTTTGTATTTCGCAAGCACCAATAGACCTGTCCGAGAACTGGAGTGGAAGCCCCTGGGGGGCTTCCACTCCAATTTCCGCATGAGCCTAATATAACAATAGCCAAGCTTGTCAGGTCAGACACACCTAGAGCGCGCCGAAACGCGTTCTCAATTGTGTTCTAAGCGATATGGCTATTGTTAGCCTCCCTCACAGGGGTGTGCATGAGTTGGACGATGCGATCGCACCAGTAGAGAAACGCGACCGCTCGTTTGACAGAGTAGTGACTGTATCGCACGACTTGGAAGGTTATTTTGAAAGCCTTGCTGCGCAAGGCTTTCAAAATAACCCATTTTCCCGTTCTGGTACGAAGAAATGGGGGTTAGCGCCCCCTGCGAGGGGGCGCTAACCTTCCAAGTCGTGTGTATCGCTTAGATTGGGTTAAGACGATCGCTCCCGTACGCTGCTGTATAACAAATCATTGCAGCCGCTATCACCACAACTCGCTTTTCCGTTACACTCTTAGAATAAACTCCTAGAAGTAGGCGATCGGCTGAACTCAGTCGTTATCTCGCAGCACTCAGAGACTGTCGTATATCCATCCCTCGATCGTTAGCGAGATCGGGCAGTGCAATCCTTCGCGTAGGGGGGCGAAATCGTGCTGTCAACAACGTCTTAGGTCTGTAGCGTAGGAATGGGAATGTCATAATTTGCCAGGTAGGATGGGCAAAGCGGAGCGTGCCCATCCCAAAGTCAAGATGGGCAAGGGTTGCGCCCTTTGTCCATCCTACGCAACGACATCTTATTTAATTCTTGGTCCTTAGCTTGTGCGACGCACCCAGGCGCTGCAGCATCGCGCAGTCATTCCAGCGACGCAACATAGATCTGGGTTGGGCAGTCAAGGTTGTCTGCCATCTCCACCGGGTTATTACAGCATGAATTTAGGAACAAGAATTAGATAAGATGTGGGATCCTGTAGGGGCAATCCCTTGTGGTTGCACCGATATGACAGGTACCCACAAGGGGCACCCCTACAAATCGGCAAATTATTAAATTCTCATGCCTTAGGATTTTATCTGTTTTGGCAATAAGCCAGAATTAACAAAATGGCCAATGCGACGTCCATCTTAATGGTTCCCATCCACCTGGATGCGCTCTCTCTGACCAGCGATCGCCTGGGGGTAGAAGCCATGGCCGATTTTAGCTGCCTGCCTTATTTTGATGGAACGCAGGACATCAACGCTAATATCGCCAATATCAGCGAGGAAATCGTTTCTCAACCCTTTCAAAATCAGAATTTTTCCCTGAAAGCCGGAATCCATTTGCATTGGGCCTTGCCAGACGCTCTAACCAAAGGTGTTCAAGTTCCTCAAAATCCTGAAAATCCTCAGAGTCAAGTCAAAACGATTTTTCCAACGGTTCCCAATCGCTGGTTAGTGACGCGCAGCCAGGGGGGCAAGATTGAGCAGCAATGGGTCGTAGAAAATGATTATCTCCACCCAGAGGAGAGGGACTTGCAACTTAATACCATACCGATTATCTGGCTACTTCTTCGGGAAATCAATTCTATTTATCTGGCTACTTCTTCGGGAAATCAATTCTATGGCCGGTATTTTATTTCTACGCAAGTCCCTTACCTTACCGATCCGTGCCGCTGATGAGTTGGTGCGCTACAATCCTCAGAACGGCATGTTCGATATTGCCTATGCCGCCGCTTGGGAACTCGGACGGTTGTTGGCGTTGCAGAGTAAAGACTTCTCCGTTGGTCTCTACCACTGGAAGCGCAGCCACAAACAGGCCCTTCAATGTGTTGAGGCTGCCATTGACAGTCATTTACCCTTCCATAGCCTGCCCCATGTTGAACTCCCGGATAAGATCCGCTCCTGGTTTGAAGACCTCAGTCTTCTCAAAGGAGTCCCCTTTAACTATATGGTTCCCGATGAGCAGATGTTGCCGATCGAATCCATCCGCTTTTTTTGGGTTGATCCGCTGTGGATAGAATGTTTGTTAGATGGTGCCTTTAGTATTGGGCGAGTCGTCACATCCGATCGCGAACAGGATACTCACCACAAGAACAATAATAATAGTCCCGCTGCTAACCCTCACGAAACAGTAACAGGCATTTTGCTGCGCTCTGATGTCGTTTCTGGTTGGCCCGGTTTGCTCGTTGATGGTTATGACCAGGCTTTTCACCACGATCATGCTATCCCTGATGAAAACAAACTGCAATTGCTACGCATGGATCGTCTGTCTGCCAATGTTTTGATTTGTTTGTTTAAAGGGGAAGTAAAAACAGTTGATATTCATCAGAAACCAGAAACGTTGCATTTTGGTTTGGACTTAGATGATGGAGGTCAAACCTTTTGCAAGAAATTGAAAAATGACAAAGGTCAACAAATTGACACAAAGCTTGATATCATTCCCTGGAAAGGAAATGATGAAAAGATGAGAACTGTCAACATCAATCAACTTAAAGAAGAGATAAACCGTAAATTAAGGGACTTGCAACTTAATACCATACCGATTATCTGGCTACTTCTTTGGGAAATGAATTCTATGGCCGGTATTTTATTTCTGCGCAAGTCCCTAAGCTTTGTTTCAACCTCAGCACAATTTGCGTTGGAGATGATTGAAGGAGTGGAGAAAGTCAGATTCGCGAGCCAGTAATATCTCGATCTAGAGTTGCCTGAGTCTATGCCCCCTGGCTGACAGTGAGACTGTTCAAGATAAAGTTGACATTTCTACGTCATGATAGATACCATTCAGCCGTTGAATCAGTTACCGAGACCTAAAACTCATTTTCTCCTGGGGCACTCCACCTACTTTGCTCAAGATCCGTTGCAATTTCTGTGCGACTGTGCTCAACAATATGGTGGTGTAGTGCCACTACGACTCGGATTTTCTCAAGCCTGTTTCCTCAGCGATCCGAGTCTGATTATGGAAGTCCTGCGAGAACGTACCCTCTTTGTGAAAAATACTCCCGGTTGGCGAGCCATTCGTACGCTAGTTGGCAAAGGGTTGCTGGGCAGCGATGGGGACTATTGGGCCCGACAGCGACAATTGACTCAACCTGTTTTCCACCAGCAGCGCATCATCAGTTATGGCGATTTGATGGTCCGGGCAACAGAGCAGTTGCTGGATATCTGGCAGGATGGCACTGTGCGCGATATCCATCAAGATATGATGCGTCTGACGCTGAATGTGGTCATGCAAACGCTCTTAGGTGTAGACCTGGGCAGTCAGGAGGCTCAGGCCGTTGCCAATGCTTTGGACCTCAGTATGAAATGGTTCTCTCAACAGCAGAAACAAGGTTTTTTGTTGCCGCCCAATTTCCCATTTCCTTTAACGCGTCGTTACTTTGCGGCCCTCAAGGTGATGGACGATTTAATTTATCAATTAATCCAGCACCGTCGGGTCAATCAGACCGACACAGGCGACTTGTTGTCAATGCTCTTGCAGGTTAAAGATGAAACGGATGGCAGTCAAATGAGCGACCGCCAGCTAAGAGACGAACTGGCAACGTTGGTGCTTGCTGGCCATGAAACAACTGCCAATGCCCTGGCCTGGAGTTGGATGTTACTGGCTCAGAATCCAAACGTTGAAGTTCAACTCCATCAAGAATTGGATGCAGTCTTACAAGGACGGTCGCCAACGGTGGCAGACATTGTTCGTCTGCCCCTGACCCAAAATATTTTGAAGGAGTCGATGCGGTTATATCCGCCAGTGGTGCTCATTGCCCGTTCTGCTCGACAAGCTTATGTCTTGAAGGGCTATCAAGTGCCTGAAAAGTGTGTCATGTTGATTAGTCCCTGGGTGATGCAGCGCAGCGATCGTTACTTTGCAGAGCCGTTAGCCTTTCAACCAGAGCGCTGGCAAGACGACCTGGAAAAACAGCTGCCCAGGGGGGTCTATTTCCCTTTTGGCGAAGGGCCGCGAATTTGCATTGGCAAGAGTTTTGCTCAAATGGAAGCCACGTTAATCCTGGCAACCCTGGCCCAGCAGTATCAGCTGCGCTTGGTGCCTGGACAAACGATTGAGGCGCTGCCATCGATTACTCTTCGACCCAAGGAGGGGTTGAGCATGACGCTGAGTCTAAGATCGAATCGATACTGAACCATTATGTAGATAAGCTGCAGTATAACAAATTTAAGATGAGATGAAGTGCAAATGGCAAGCATTCAAGTTTGTAAGTGTCGATGGCCAAAAAACTCTCTTTATTAAATTCTGAGATCGCTGGGAAAAGATTAGAAATTCAATCCGATCCAACGGGATATCGTCTTCAATTCGATCATCCCAATGGAAAGCTGTATCAGGGAGATGCCATAGAGTGGTTGTCTTCTCTGCAGTCCGAGACTGTCGATTTGATTTTTGCCGATCCGCCTTACAACATCAAAAAAGCAGATTGGGATAGTTTTGAAACTGAAGAAAAATATATTGAGTGGTCAGTTAAGTGGATTGAACAAGCGGCGCGAGTGCTGAAACAGGACGGCACCATGTATGTGTGTGGCTTTTCTGAAATTTTGGCCGACATCAAGCATCCGAGTATGCAGTTTTTTGAGTCCTGTCGATGGCTAGTCTGGCACTACAAAAATAAGGCTAATCTTGGCAGTGACTGGGGCAGATCCCATGAGAGCTTACTACACTTAAGAAAAACAAAAAAAGTAAAGCTCAACATTGATGATATTCGTATCCCCTATGGAGCGCATACTTTAAAATATCCAGCGCATCCGCAAGCTGCGACCAGCCAATATGGGAATGGAGGCAAGCGTCAGGATGTTTGGATGCCTCATCCCAAAGGCGCTAAACCGAAGGATGTCATTGATATTCCGACGACGTGTAATGGCATGAATGAGTCAACGCCTCATCCGACACAAAAGCCAGAAGAGCTAGTGAGAAAGTTTCTCCTTGCTTCATCCCAAGAGTCAGACATAGTGCTCGATCCGTTTTCTGGATCTGGAACAACTCTGGTCGTAGCGGAACAGTTAGGTCGTCAATGGCTAGGGTGCGATCTCGAGCCTGACTATAATGTTTGGGCTATGGATAGACTCGATAACGTTAGAAAAATGAGCGTTGAAGGATGGATTGAGCACGATCGACAAATAGCAGAACGTCGGGAGAGAATCCGTTGATTACTCGCGATTTAACATCTATTGCTACCTATAAAGAAAATGGGTAGTGGTAAACAAGTAATGATTTTTGAGCGTTCGGGTGGAACCCGAACGCTCAAAAATCATTACATATATTAGGACTACCAGAAAATGTTGCTGCAGTGCTCAACGCTTTTTGTCTATACGTCCTTTGGAAATTGAACTGGGTTGAATGGCGCGATCGCAACTGTTGCAGAGTACGATCGCGCAGAAATTACATTGGATTGGGGGATGCGATCGCATCAAAGGTTGAACTGGAGCATCAGGTAGCGCGATTGTGTGGGTAGAGAACGCGATCGCTGTTCCCTCGTTCAAAGTGAAGCGTTCTTTTGCCTGCCATTAGATTAAGATAAAACCGATCGCCAACACTGAACTTCACCGTTATCGTTCGGCATTGGTCAACATGGGGATGGATTGGCACCTGGAACCTAAGGTTCCAGGTGCCAATCCATCCCTTAAATTACCAACGCTATCGTTCTGGTGACGCTGAGGGGAGCCGCATCAAGCGGGACAATGCTGTTGAACGGAGCACTTTTCATGAACCTGCCTCGCAAACCCCTCAAGCAAAAATATCGACAGCTTCTGCTTGTTTTAATCGCGACCTTTCTGATCTCTCCTTTCTTGAAAGCAGGCATCGGCAACATTCTCTCAGTCTTGCTGCTGCTATACACGATTATTCTGATTATTAGAAGTCTTGCCTTACCCAAACTCCTTTTCTTGATTTATGTCGCGATCGCGCTCATCGCTTTTAGTCTGGAAGTGAGTGCGAGTCTGGGTTGGGTGCCCTCATTTAACCTGACATTTGCGCTGTTCTCCCAAGCCATCTTTGCCCTTTATTTGGGCGGGGCTGCCTACTGGATTGGGCGAGACATCCTCACTTCTTCCAAGGTAACGCCAGATATGGTGCGGGGCGGTATCAGCGTCTATCTCCTGATTGGTTTTGTCTGGGCCTTGTTTTATGGCATGGTGGCAACCCTAGATGCTAACGCTTTCTCTCAACCGCTGGATATTCAACACTCTTACCTCAAGGCATTACATTTTAGTTTTACCACTCTCACCACCCTGGGTTACGGTGACATTGTCCCCATCAGTGACATCGCTCTGGTACTGACCAACCTGGAGGCCATTATCGGTCAGATGTACCCCGCGATCTTTATTGCGATTTTGGTAGGGGGGTATCTTTCGCGGCGTTCTGAGCAATAAGAGAACGTCAGTCTGAGTCGTTGCAACAGCAATTTTCTGATCTTTTTTTGGTAGTGGTAAACAAGTAAGGATTTTGAGCGCAGGGGTGAAACCCCTGCGCTCAAAATCCTTACCTTTGGGAGACTACCCCTTTTTTTCTTTTGATTGGGTTGGTGGCAATCGTCGTCAGTAGCCTGGTAACTTAGCACCTACAAAAACAACTGACGCGATACTGACGAACGCTGAATCAGTCGCGACCCGGTGGAACATCCTCAGATACGACAACAAACACTACAGAACATCCAATCGCAGGTACACCAGACAGTTTGCCAGTTACATAGGTTCAGGGCGAAGGGCTAGTCAATCAAGTTTTAGATCGCTTAACCTAATGTTTAGTTCTGCCTTTAGACTGGGGCCACTTGCGATCGCGAAATTTGCTGCATCAACATTCGTGTGAAGACACACAACGAGGCTAAGGAACCCAGTTCCTGAACGCACAACCAGACCCAGAAACCAGACAGAACCATTGCATCCCCAACAACAACCCCAACAACAAGCAATGAACAATAAGCAATAAACAACAAACCAGTGCTATAAAATACAAGAAACACTGTATTGCTCATCAATGGCTGAATGCTGAAAGCACTGCTCGCTCAACTTGTTACCTTTGTCCAGGGATTCCCGATCGACAAATTCCCCAACCGTTACGATTGGAGACCCTGGCCCCTGCTCTTGCCCATCTGGCCCAGTGTATTGTTCTGCCTGCTGCTAGTCCATCAATCCCTCAACTCTCCCCCCACCTGGCTATCTTGGGTTGCTGGCAGCTTTGGAGGCATCTCTGTTCTCCATCTCCTCTTCTATCTGACCTTTCTGACCGGACGCACGCGCCAACAGACAGGTCACGGAAAGCACACCCCGCGAGAGCTATTACTGCTACAGACAGACAATCAGGTAAAGCAACGGCTAGCGAAGTCCCTGCACCGCATCGCCAACAACCTGGGCTACATCAACCCAGACGCAGCAGCAGATCCTAACCAGGTCGAAGACATCTGGGGATGCGGCGTCAAAGTGGGGAAACAGCCAATCGTACGGTTACCCCAGGTTCGGGTCGCAGACATTTACCACCGCAGCGATATCCAGGGCCGCTTGCTGATTCTCGGCGATCCCGGCATCGGCAAAACGACGGTGCTGCTGAAGCTCGCAGAAGCCCTGGTACAACGCGCTCGGGCAGAAAGAAGGGCTGCTGTACCGGTGCTGTTGAACCTCTCTGCCTGGAAACAGGACAGCCAGAACATTGCCCAGTGGCTGGTCGCCGAGCTGAAGCGAAAGTACGGCGTCCACCCTGACCTGGGCCAGCGTTGGCTGCGTGACGGCGACATCATCCCCCTGCTGGACGGCCTGGACGAGCTCGCAGGTCCCCGTCAGGCCCTCTGCATCGAACGCATCAACCAGTTCCTGCATCCAAAGAGCTGGGCTGGGCCACTGGTAGTCTGTAGCCGCACGAAAGACTATCAACGCTATGCCCGGCTGGGCTTGAACGGATCCCTGGTTATGAAGCCCTGGAGCACGCCAACAATTCGGGCCTATGTCCTGCAGATGGCAGACGGGCCGCAGTTATGGCAGAGCATCCAGGACGACCCCATGATGCTGCAGAGCAACACAGACGACCCCGACACCATCGGTCTGGCCAGGATTCCGCTGCTATTGAACATCCTGACCCTGGCTTATCAGGAAATGACCCTGGCCGAGTGGCAACAACTGCCCTCGCCCGCAGACCGTCGCCGTTATTTGTTTGACGCCTACCTGCGTCACATGTTAAGCCGCCCCTATCGGAGCGGAGCAAAACCCTACAAAGATCGGGAGACGCGACGCTGGCTGGGGTGGCTAGCAGGACAGCTAATCGCCCAAGACGAGACAGAATTCCTGATCGAGCGCCTGCAGCCCGACTGGTTGCCTTCACGCAACCAGCGAACACTATACAGACTGATTCTCGGATTGACGATCGCGCTAATAGTTGGGCTGTTGTTTGGGCCGATAGTCGGGCTGTTGTTTGGGTTAGTGGCTGGGCTAGGTCAGGACAAAATTAAAACGATGGAAACGTCGCAATTCTGCTGGGCAAAAGCCAGAATTGGGCTGATGGGCGGACTGATAGTTGGGCTGATAGTTGGACTGATAGTTGGGCTGATGGGCGGACTGAGCAACGGACTGATGGGCGGGCTGATAGATAAACTGGTGGGTGGGCTCATTATCGGGCTGATGGGTGGGCTCATTATCGGACTGATTCTCGGGGTGCGGGGGCCAGAGATTGAAATCAAGACCATTCCCAATCAGGACATCTGGCAGTCTTTCAACAACATCTTCACTTTTACTGCCCTCAGTTTTCCCCTGTTTGTCCTGTTCGTGGTTGTGGCCCACTGGACGTCAGAGCAGAGCTGGAGCTGGAGCAAAGCGCTGGTTTTTGGGTTGGGAATAGGAGCGTGGTGCAGCCTCGCAGGGAGTGGCGGGACTGCTATCCAGCACTTCAACCTGCGGCTGGTGCTCTGGAAGAACGGTACCATTCCCTGGAACTATGCCCGTTTCCTGGACTACGCCACAGATCGCCTATTGTTGCAGCGGGTGGGCAGCGGCTATTGCTTTATCCACAACTTGCTGCGGCAACACCTATTTGAGGACGGAGGGCAGGAGAGGGAGGAATGAGGCAGTAGGGGAGAAGAAAGGGTGAAGGGGAGAAGCATCAGTAACACCATCGCCGTAAGGGTCAGCACAAGACCAACCCAAGATCCATCCGCTCAGCCCAGATGACTGCAGGGAACCCACAAAGGTTGCCTCTACTGACATCTGGGTTTCTCTTGGGGAGAAAATCTGGCGATAAAAAGTGGTATTAGTTGATTGTGTTGGATGTGTTAGGTTTAGCTGTAACGCACTTTTGTCGAGGGTCAACGCCACGATAGAGGAGCGAGGGAGTGCATCAGTCGAACATGATTAAAAGGGGCAAGCCTGGGCTGGCTTCAGCATTCAGGCGGTTGCGGTTGTTTCTGACTCGCCAGCTGGATGGATGCGAGGCGGATGCTCGCGAGGCCAAGACCTATGAAGCTGCCAAACATCACTTTCTGCGGGGACGGTTGCAGCTGTCGATTGGGCTGGGAGCAGTTTATTTATTGAGTTTTCTGCCACTGGATCTGGCAAGCTGGCTGGTGAGGGGGCATGGAGATGCCAGAAATTGGCTACTGACAGGATTAGCCCGGTTGCTGGCGCTGTTGGGTTGCTTTGTGGTGCTGCGATTGCCGGGGGGACAGGGGCGACTTGCCATTGCCTTCCTCTCCCTATCCTGGTCTATGACCCTGACCCGGCAAATTGCCCAGACCTTGACGGGTACCATTCACCCCGATAGCTTCAGCTGGACCCTCTTCAGCTGGACGCTCACCTTTTTTTCCCAGGCAACGCTGATGCCGGTTCATTGGCCGCTGCATCTGGTTTCCCAGCTCGTGGCCCTGGGCTACTATTTCGGTGTCAACCCGCTCCTGGGCTTTCCGGTGGTTCCCGTGACAGAAGATTCCCTCAGCTTGGGGATGAAACTGTTTTGGATTTGTTGCATTCCCACTCTATCGGTCTACCTTTACGAGCGGCTGGCGCGCGCCGAGTTTGAAGCGCGCCAGCAACTGGCTGCAGAGCGAGAGCGTTCGGAAAAACTCTTGTTGAATATTTTGCCTGAACCGATTGCCGAACGACTCAAACAAGACCCGCGCACTATCGCAGACAGCTTCACCGAAGTAACAGTTCTCTTTGCTGACATCGTTGGCTTTACCCGCTTATCCGAGCAAATTTCTCCGACCAAAGTCGTAGAATTGCTCAACCAAACCTTTTCAATTTTCGATCAGCTCGCAGAACGGCATGGTCTGGAGAAAATTAAGACAATTGGTGATGCCTATATGGTTGTCTGCGGCTTGCCGGAACCCCGTTCAGACCATGCCGAAGCGATTGCCGATATGGCCCTGGAAATGCAGCAGGCTCTGGGAGCATTCAACCAGCGATCGGCCCATACCCTCCAGATCCGCATCGGCATTCACACTGGCCCCGTAGTTGCAGGCGTGATTGGCATGAAGAAGTTTGCTTACGATCTCTGGGGCGATACGGTGAATACCGCCAGTCGTATGGAATCCCATAGCATTCCAGGACAGATTCAAGTTTCCAAAACAACCTACGAGCGGTTGAAGCAGCACTATCGGTTTGAGGAACGTGGCCTGATTTCTATCAAAAGCAAAGGCGACATGCAAACCTACCTGCTTCGGGGAAGGAACGAGGACGGAAGGCGGAAGAATGAAGAAAGAGAAAAGTTAACTGATATAGATTAATTGCAATTAGTCTTTTGTTCGTTTGGTATTTGTCCAAATTCTCTCCTCCTACATCAATCCTCCTACATCAATCCTCCTACATCAATCCTCCTACATCAATCCTCCTACATCAATCCTCCTACATCAATCCTCCTACATCAATCCTCAGTCTTCCATCCTCCAGGGAGCTTTCCATGGGCCGCCGCCGATTTCCAGGCCGCAGAGATCGCTGGTGGCGTCGATGAGGATGCGAGGGTTTGTTGCTGTTTGTTGCCACAAGCGTAGTTGTAGTTTTCCCTGCATGGTGTCGCGGCAACAGATCGCCAGTCCCTGGTTGGTTGGGGCGCGCAGGGGGGTGCCAGGTCGGTCGGTCGTTGCGGTCAGTTCGACAGCGAAATGACGATTTTGGGCCTGCAGGTACCAATATCCCCAGGGCTTGATGTGCCAGCTGATCTGGGAATTCCAGGGGACGAATTCGTAGAATTGACCGCGATGGTGAATGCCTGCCATGGCAACGGCTTCCATCCAGCCCAATATGCTCCGTCGTCCGCCGCCTGCAGTCAGCGCTAGATCGGGTTCGGTGTCAAAACTGTTGCAGTTCAGCCAGAACCACTTTTGGGGGAATGCACCACCCCAGTTCTTTTCGCCGTAGGCAGGGGCATTGGCAAAGTCGTAGCGCTGACCGTACCATTGGATCCAGCCAGTTGCCAGTCCGTGGGCCATGAGGATCTGCCAGCCCGGTTCAAAAATATGCAGGGCGGATAGCCAACCGGCAGTGGATTGTTGCAATCTGCCTGGGGTTCCCCAGCCGTAGAGCGGTTGGATGGCATATTGCCAGGAGGCGGCGTAGTCCCCTGTGGTTGGATCGCGCAGTTTTCCCTGGTGCCAGGTGGCTGTGCCTTGATAGCCTTCGTGAATGTCTTGTTCGAAGGTTTGCGGCTCCAGAAAGTCGGGTCGGCGCTGACGGACGCTGTTGCGCCAGTGCCCCAAACCCAGCTGGTGGGGCCAGCCCCAAAATTGCTGTGGCTCGGGAAAGGTGCGGCAGAGGTAGCTGTCGTCCGGTCCCAGGATTTGGGCTGAGCCACCGCTGTAGGGGCTGTTGCCTGCGGGATCTTCGATGGAGTACATGAAGGCAAAGGTCTGGACGCAATGGGGTAGGGTGACGCGGTAGTACCAGCCTTCAAAAAATCTGCGATCGCAGCCATGCCAATGGTAACCGCTGTGAGGTGTTTGCAACCTGTTTGGGAACCGGGCTAAAGGGTCTAACATTAGAACTGTGTTTGTTGTTCATTGTTCATTGTTCATTGTTTGTTGCTCATTGTTCATTGTTTGTTGTTCATTGTTCATTGTTGATGGCTAAAAGCTAACCGCTAACTGCTAACTGCTAACCAATTAACATGAGCTATTGTCTCAACCCTGTCTGTAAAACTCCACATAATCCCGACACAGCCATCTTCTGTCAGGGGTGTCGGTCGCAGTTGTTGCTCAAGGAACGCTACCGCTCTCAGCGATCGATTGGTCAGGGGGGCTTTGGCCGAACCTTTCTGGCTGTGGATGAATATGTGCCCTCCAAACCAGCCTGTGTCATTAAGCAGTTTTGTCCGCCGGATGGGGGACTGCAGCATGGGGGAAAGGCGGCAGAGTTGTTTCAACAGGAAGCCATGCGGTTGGATGAGCTGGGCAAACATCCTCAGATTGCAGGTCTGCTGGCTTATTTCGAGCAGGATGGGCAGCAGTACTTGATACAAGAGTTTATCCCTGGCCAGAATCTGGATCGAGAACTAGCGGAAAAGGGGGCATTCAACGAGAAGCAAATCTGGCAGGTGTTGAATGAATTGCTACCGGTGTTGCAATTCTGTCATGAGCGCCAGGTCATTCACCGGGATATTAAGCCAGAAAATATTATTCGCCGATCGGTTTCCCCAGAAACGGAGTCTTCTACCCCAATAGAAACGCTGAGCAATGAGTTGGTGCTGGTTGATTTTGGTGCAGCCAAGCTTGCAACTGGTAATGCATTGCAACGAACAGGAACCGTTATTGGTAGTGCTGGTTACACCGCTCCCGAACAATTGCTGGGCAAGGCTGTGTTTGCTAGCGATCTCTACAGTTTGGGAGTTACGTGCATCCATCTCCTGACAGGGGTGCCCCCGTTCGATTTATTTGATGTTAGTGAAAGTGCTTGGATCTGGCGAGATCGTCTCTCAAGTCCAGTGAGCCATGCGCTTGGATGCGTTCTGGATCGCTTGCTGATTAGCGGCACCCGGCAACGCTATGCTTCGGCTATCGCGGTGTTGCAGGATACTAATTTCAGATCGATGGGGGCAGGAATGGTAGGGTTGGGGCTGCCTCCGGTTGCGCCCCGGTATGCAACCCAGGGGCCTGTAGCGCGATCGCACCCCCCTGCCCGCAGTCAACAGCCCATTTCTTCAACCTGGAAATGCCTCTACACTATTGATGCCCATCGGGATCAGGTTCGTTCTATCTCCTTTAGCCCCAATGGACAATTCCTTGCCAGCGGCAGCTACGACTTCACCGTCAAAATCCATGATTTTCACACTGGCGAGCTGATCTATACCCTACCTAATCACCTGGATGCAGTGATGTCAGTAGCCTTCAGGCCCGATGGTAAAATGCTGGCTAGCGGCAGTTTTGACACAACAATCGCGCTCTGGGATGTAGAAACAGGTGCATTGATGCACAGCCTGAACCGACACAAAAGTCGGGTGTGGGCCGTGTCCTTCAGTCCTGATAGTCAAACCCTGGCCAGCTGCGGCTCCGATGGTACCGTCAAACTCTGGCAATGCCAGACCGGGCAATTTCTGGGCACTGTCGCCAAACATGCCAGCATGGTACAAAGCGTTAGCTTTAGTCCTGACGGTCAGACTCTGGCGAGTTGTGGCTACGATCGCACGATTAAACTCTGGGATCTGGAAACCGGTAAACTGCTTCGAGTGTTTTCCGGCAGTGCCGGCCCAGTCCGCACCCTGGCTTTTAGCCCCGATGGTCAAACCCTGGCCAGCGGTGGCTACGACCGATTGATCCGGATCTGGGACGTAGCAACCGCAGCTCCCATTCGAACTCTATCTGGACATTCAAGAGAAGTGTGGGCGATCGCATTCAGTCCTGCTGGCCAATGCATGGCCAGCAGCAGTTACGACAAGACCGTGAAACTGTGGGAATCTGGAAGCAGCAAGCAGATCTGTACCCTGGCCTTGCATACCGACGCAGTCTGGACGGTCGCCTTCAATCCTTTGAATTTGGATACAGGGCAATTACTTGCCAGTGGTAGCAGCGATGGCACGATCAAAATCTGGCAGGAATCGGTTTGAAGAAAGTTGGGTAGTGGTAAACGAGTAAGGATTTTGGAACGCGAGGGTGGAACCCGTGCACTCAAAAATCCTTACCTCTAGAGGACTAACGCAAATTGGAGTTGAGGATTCATGATGGTTCGGGGTTGATAGTTGTTGTTAGGAAAAAGTACAAAGAGTCATACCATTTTGGATTTTAGATTGCCGATTTTGGATTAGAGAAAGGATGACTGGGTAAGCGTCCCATTTGGGCAGTCATTCTACCAATTTCATCAGTTGAATCTCCAAGTCAACTTGGTATCACCACACAACTGGGAAGGTTAGTGACCTAGCAGGGGGTGCTAATCTCTGTTTCTCTGTGGGGCTGTCCAAAAATTAAGTGCATACTTTCCAGCAAGCACAATAATTTTTTCCGATCGCAAAGGCACAAAGGACACAACGTGTCCCAATACTGTTCGATTTAGAAACGAGAATTAATTTCTCGCGTAGGGACACGGCAATGCCGTGTCCCTACAGATCTATTTTTCGTAAAGTGATTGAATCCGCCCTCCTTAACCGAACAGTATTGCAACGTGTCCTTTGTGGTGAAATCTGTCTCCGGTAATCGTAACTTTGTAGTGAAATGCGGTCAGAAACCAGGAGGCTAATCTTTCACAGTCGCTAACAACTGCTCCAGATTTTCAACTTCAACCCGATCCTGGAACACTTCTCCATTCATCACCAGAAAAGGAGTACCGGGAACTGCCAGTTTTACAGCCATGGCTACATCCTGCTCAATGGCACGACTGGCGGTTTCTCCTCCTCTGTCTCGATTAAACAGCTCTAAATCGAGACCTAGAGTTTCAGCAATTTCCAGATACAGGTCTTCCCCTAAACGATCTTGCTGGGAAAAGAGCGCATCATGATAGGGCCAGAACTTGCCCTGCTGTCCTGCTGCCCAGGCGGCCTTTGCGGCAGGCATGGCTTGGGGATGAATGTTAACCAGGGGAAAGTTTTTATAAACTAGCGTGACTTCGTCTTCATTCCTTGCTACAAATTCCTCTAACGCTTCGCGTGCCCTGGCACAGTAAGGACATTGGAAATCAGAGAATTCCAGCAAAACGACCTCTTGCGATGCTGATCCCAGGGTGGGAGATTGACCGATGGCTTCATCAGGATGGGCTTTTAGATTTTGGAGCACGGCCTCAACTTGTTCTTGTCGTTGCTGTTGTTGTTGTTGCTGGTAAGCAGCGACCGATTCTACCAGCACTTCGGGATGATCGCGAATTACTTGCAAAATTTGCTGTTCTAGCTCAGCACTGACCCTGACTGCCGCGATCGCAGATTGTACTGGCACGACCCAGGTTGCGATCGCCAGAGCAATCGTCAATAGTCCAACAATCCCAAACGAAACTACTTGACGACACAGTGAAGATAAATACCTGTTGTTCATGAGAAAATCCAACCTAGCAAATAAGGCCATCATACGGGCAAGCGAGCCGACGGTGGTAATTTTAAGGTTAAATTTGAACCTGGGGCCAAATGACACCGCATATCAGTACACGACTTGGAAGGTTAGCGCCCCCTTCGGGGGCGCTAACCCCCATTTATTCGTGCCAGAACGGAAAAATGGGTTATTTTGAAAGCCTTGCTGAGCAAGGCTTTCAAAATAACCTTCCAAGTCGTGTCAGTAAAGATTTTGGTAGCAATGAATAAGCAAGGATGTTTGAGCGCTCAAACATCCTTGTCTCTGGTGAATTGGGGATTTTCTTCAGGTGCTCTTCTTTGCAGAGGGTTGTATTGTCAGGACGGAACAAGGAGCATGATGAAGAACATAGTTGCTAACGCTGCCCATCAAGAGTTCGCTCAAACCTGATAAACCGCGTCTGCCCATCACGATGAGATCGGCCTGCCAGGTGCGTGCAAGAGCACAGATCGTTGAACCAGGACTGCCGGGGTTCTGGGTGAATTCTGCGGTTACTCCGACAGTTGCTGCTTCGTCGGCTAGCGATCGCAGCAATGTCAGCCCTTGTTCTTCGCGTGCCTTCCACCGCTCCTGAAAACCAGCCAGAACCGGTGTCAATGCTTCTGGTGTAAAGTTCACGCTGGGGTGCTCTGCCAGAGCCACCTCATCTTCCAGGGTGAGGACATGGAGCAACATCAAACCCACTCCATTGGTTTTCGCCAGATCGAGTCCTGCTTGAAAGACAGGGTCGCTGGCTTCGGAACTATCGACAGCGACCAGAATTTTGCGAAACATAAGGATACGCCTCCTGCATGGGGGAGCGAATCGTTGATGGAGCAGTTTGTAGCGCGGTGAAGTTTATCCCCCCATCGAAAATTTCGGTTTGCCTTTCCAGATAAACTTCATTTCAGACAAACTGCGATCGCACCTCGTCCATTTTGAAACCCATGGTTTGGCTGATGGAAAAGCCCTGGATTCCAGAATGCAACCTGTTTAGCTCCCTACTTTTCCTATCTTCATCGTAGCAATTGATAGTCTTTAGAAGCCATTTTCGTTCTATTTCTCTACATTCTCCATCTGCTTCACCTGGGTTTCATCTAATCCCGCTAGACGGGAGACCTGCTCGACCGTCATTCCTTGCGCCAAGAGATTCAGCACTAACTGTTGCAATTGAGACTCTGCTTGTTCGGCGCGCTGTTGCTCTTGTTCGGCGCGCTGTTGCTCTTGTTCGGCGCGCTGTTGCTCTTGTTCGGCGCGCTGCTGCTCTTGCTCGGCGCGCTGCTGCTCTTGCTCGGCGCGCTGCTGCTCTTGCTCGGCGCGCTGGTGTTCCTGTTCGGCGCGCTGGTGTTCCTGTTCAGCGCGCTGGTGTTCCTGTTCAGCGCGCTGGTGTTCCTGTTCGGCGCGCTGTTGCGCCCGCCTTTTTTCCTGCCGCTCTCGTGCTTCTTTTTCCCTAAAAAGGGGCAGCAGCTCGCCCTCCAGGGTTGCCCAGCGCAGCCAGGTGACATCCTCAATGTTCTGATAGTTGCCATGCCAGAGCACCAGGGTTAATCCTAAAACTTGGCTGACCATTTGTCCCTGGGCGTTCAGTTGTAGGGGGCGGTAGGTTCCCTGGTGAAGCGCGAAACCTGCCCAGTCCTCTGGGTTAAAGGGATCGAACCAAATATATTCTGGAACCTGCATTTGGTTTTGGTAAATCCGCTTTTTATCCGTCTTGTCAACTTTGGCCGTACTTTCAGACAGTAACTCAATGACAATATCTGGGCCTTTTCCCTCTTCCCAAATCACCCAACTGAGCCGCTCGCCTTTGGGCACATCCAACACGGCAAAAAAATCTGGCCCGCGATAGTCTTGATTTTTGACCTGATTGGCACTGAAATAAACAAACATATTGCCGCCGGCATAACCATCCGCCCGCTTTGCTAACCAGGGTTCCAGGGCCTCAATCAGCATATCCATTTGAACCTTGTGTCGTTGGGTTTCCATGGGGATACCATCATCGCAGGGCAGGTCTGCCTGGGTGGGTAGCGGTGTCAGGTCGGGAGGGGCAAGGGCAATGTCAGACATGGCAACTCAGAATAGCAGATAAATGGATCGTCTTTAATCTGTTGGGTTTAATCTACCGTTTTTACTCTATCGTCTTTATTCTATTGTGGAACACGACTTGGCGGGTTAGCGCCTCCGGAGGAGACGTTAACTCCCACGCCTTCTTGACAATAACAAAAAAGGTATTTTGAAACCCTTGCAAAGCAAGGGTTTCAAAATAAACTTCCAAGTCGTGTATGGAAGGCTGAGGGCAATTCTGAAAGAAAACTTTGTTTAATGAGTAATGCATTAATGAGTAATGCCCACCAATCATAACTTTGGTTGGTGGGCATTGCCCAGTGGTCATTTTCATGTCGACGAAACAGACAGAGGCAGGAAGTGTCCATCCTACCCATTCATGTATTTCCCTGATGTAAATGCCGTTTGCCCCAATTATTTGCCCCAACTATTTGCCTCAACAAAGCAGTCTTTTCAGGCAGATTATGGGAAATGGAGATTACTTGTTTTCTGCTGAGTCGTCTTTTGAGTCTGATTTGGGTGCAGTCAGGACTGTCCAGGCGGCTTTGGCCGCTTCTGCGAGCCGATCGCCCAGGGCGGTGACTTCGTTGGCCACAGATTGCCAGTTTTTGTCGGCTTCTTGTTGAATGAAATGGATCGATTCCTCGATCTTGGCGGGATCGAATAGCTGATGCTGCTCGATTGCTTCTCTGGCTTGCCGCACTGCCTTCAAATAGGTATCGCGGGTGAAATCTCCAGCGGACTGGGCCTCGGTTTGGGCGCGCTTTTTGATGGCGTCAACCAGGGCTCTGGTTTCAACTTCTATCGGGCTTTTGGTCTCTGGCTTGCCATTATCAACTACGGCATCTACAACTTCAACATCAGGATCGGGTTTCACTTCAGCCAATGTTGCTGTGTTTGGGCGGTTGGGTTCAGAACTCATAGAAAACTCCTTTTGAACGTTTTGTACCCGAGAAACTTTACAGACTGAACGAAACACGAGCAGTGGAATTGGACGACATTTCTTGTTCTAGCAGCAGCAGCTTTTGAATACGCGCCTCGGTTGAAGGATGGGTGGAAAATAAGCTGCTTAATCCATTACCGGACAGAGAATTCACGATCAGGAGAGGGGAAAACGCGGGGTTCCCAACCAGGGGCATTTGTCGGGTGTTACTGTCTAATCGCTGCAGGGCCTGAGCCAGGGCGCGAGGATTCCGGGTCAATTCGGCTGCACCTGCATCGGCGGAAAATTCCCGCGTCCGGGAGATGCCGAGTTGAATCAGGCTAGCGGCCATAGGCGCAAGAATGAAGGTGGCCAGCAGACCAACAGGGTTACTTTCTCCGCCGCGATCGCGCCCGCCACCCCACCAGAGGCTATAGCTGAACATCTGCGCCAGAAATGCGATCGCGCCCGCGAGAGTCGCCGCCACTGCTTGGGTCAGGGTATCGCGATAGCGGATGTGGCTCAACTCGTGAGCAATCACCGCTTCCAGTTCGTCTGCCGATAACAGATCGACTATGCCCTGGGTGACGGCAACTGCGGCATGTTCGGGATCGCGGCCTGTCGCAAAGGCGTTAGCAGCGGGGTTGGGCACCAGGTAGAGACGGGGCATAGGCAGATGCGCACGATCGCACAACCGCTGCACCATTTCATATAAACCAGGAGCCTGATTCGCACTCACTGGCCTGGCACCATAGGCCGCCAGCGCAATCTGGTCGGAAAAATACCACGATCCCAAATTCGTCACCGCTGCCAGCGCCAACCCAATCAAAATGCCTGTAGCGCCGCCAATTAAGCCATAGCTCACCCCAATCAACAGCGCACTCAACGCCGCCAACAACATTAACGTTTTAATCTGATTCATACTTTCTGTTCTCCTGGGTAGCGCCACATTGCGATCGCAATTGACGGGATAGCAATCGACCCTTCGCCTCTGGCCAGATTCGCTGATGCTTCAGGGAAATCTGCTCTCTCCAACCGGGAGGCAGCCGATGCCAGAAATTGCCCGCGAGCAACCTCCCCCCCATTCTAGCTAGCCCTTTTCCGTCCCTGCATGGCGGAGAACGCCAGTCCCAAGGTACGGTTTCACTCACCCTCAATTCCCGTCTTCTCTTTTATCGCAACAGCCAAGCTCATGAGGACAGACAAAATTGAGGGCGCACTTCGTGCGCCCTCAATTTTGTCCTAAGCCGTATGACTACTGCCATATGACCTAACCCTTGCTGCTCAACGCTCGTCACACCCGCTGCAATCTAGTTAAAAGACGATTGTGCGAACAAAGCGCTGCACTAAAGGACTTCTTGGTCGCACATTGAGGCTGCGAAATATAGATTTCGAGTTGTTTGCTGTTCTCTTCTAGAGAGATGAACTGCTCAGGAATCCTCACCCTGTTGCTGTCGTAACCGGGCAACTTCTGCCTGCAACTCCTGCAGCTGGCGACGTAATTCCTCTGCTTTTGCCTGGTCTGCACTCGCACCCGTTTTGCCGGATGGGTACGACTTTTGGGATTGCGACGATCGCGCATAATTACCGCTGCGAATCTGACGATAGGTCTCTGATTGTTCCCACTGTTGCAAGTGATAAAGGCGTTCAACTGCAAAAGGATGCGTTAGCATCGAGCCTTGACCGCCATTGTAGAGCAAAAACTTATACACCTGATTCAGGCCGTCTTCATCCAGCGCCTGGTAGTTTTCCGATTGCTGGATAAACTCCTCTAGACTACATTCTGCCATCAAACGTTGGCTGCCACCTGCTAATTTCATCATCGAATTCATCACCAATCTTAGATCGTCTGTAACCAGTAATGCCGCTCGATCCGAAGACAGTTCCGCCTTGCGTCGCCATTCATAAAAGGCATAAATCAATCCACTATTGATTAGTCTCCCCATCCCTAAGGTCAGCTCTCCCAGAAAGTAGGCTGCACCCATTACCCAAATGGCCATTTGAATCAAGACGGTGTGGCCGCATTTGATATGTCCCAATTCATGGGCAAGCACTGCCCGAATTTCATCGTTACTCAACAAATCAACCAGAGCGGTGTTCAAGACAATCGCAGGACGATCTTGCCCCAGGGCATAGGCATTCACCATCGGATTTTGAGCAACGAATAGGGCTGGTTCTGGATCGATATCCAGATCTCGCATGCAGTCCTGAAAGATCTGATAAATCGTGCCATATTGTTTGGGACCCACCTGAATGCTATTGCCCATCAAGTAGATAGACTGGGGACGTTCATACAGAAATTCCACAAACTTACGTGCCACTAGATCGAAGACGGGAACGCTGCGGAGAGCGTCTTCTGCTTCTCGATCCAGAGGATGTCTGAAGGCGTCGCTGGAAATACCAGGATATGCAGGCATGCAAGCACTGCTGCAGTCAGCAGGATGATTTGAACGCTAAACATTGCCAGGTTATCACGATTGCATGAGACACGGCTGTTTATTCAATGCTGTTTATTAGACTCATGCGGAAAGTGGAGTGGAAGCCCCCCGGAGGAGGGCTTCCACTCCACTTCTCGGACAGGTCTATTCGATATTAGCGATACGAAAGCCCATCTGACATTCATACTGATCGGGCTGATCGGCGGCTTGTTTGCCAATGGCCTGCCCGCAACGGAGTTTACCGTTCTGCCAGCGAGGTTCGCCGCTTTGGCTGGCCATCAGACAAGTTTGACAAATTTGTTTTGCAGTGAAGATCTGATTGTCTGTTAAAATCGCTAACATTTTTACCTCCTCGTCCCCCCCATTTCTCCGACAGCCTGCTCCCCCTGAATCTATTGTAATTCAGGGATCCAGGGAAATGGAGAAATTCAAACAGAGCTTAATATGGCAGTCGATTTGAGAACGTATCCTGAGTTTCAAAATCAGCGGTTTCCAGATAGCCAGCCAGCAAGTGAATGCAGTTTGCGATCGCACCCAGATGAGCAATTTCGTACCCATGGGTATTTTCAGTGGGAAATCCCAAACAGGCGGCACGGGAAACATGGCCAAACTTCATCGCAATGGAGGCATCGCTACCAAAACTATCAATCGTTGCCAGTTGCAGCGGCACATTCAAACGGCCCGCTGCCAGCCGCAACTGACGATTGAGCATTTCATCATACATGCCATAACCATCCTGAGACAGCAATACCGGGGCAGCGCCGGAACGAATGGGATATTCTCGCGCCAGAGGACAGATTTCCAGCGCAATCAGGGCATCCAGGTGCTGACGCTGACTAAAGTAAAGCGCACCAATGGCTCCTACTTCTTCCTTTGCCGACGCCACCAGGTAGATATCTACAGCAGGGTGTTCCAGTATCTCTGCCAGAGCCAGCAAAATCGCCAGTGACGCTTTGTTGTCCAACGTATAGCTAGCAATATAATCGCCCATGCGCAGCGGTCGCTTCCGGTGCTTGCCAACCACAACGCGTGTCCCCGGGCGAACACCCGCTTCAACCAATTCGTCAGTGGTACATTTGGTCTCAACCCAGGCTCGTTCCCAGAGCAAAGGAGCATTTTCTTGTAGAGATTTTTGCGGAGACTCATGGGAAACGTGGCGCGATCCAAAGCTGAGGATGCCGCTGATAGTCTCATAGTCGCCGAGCAAATCGACAACGCCTTCGCCGTAAACCCAGGGGAAGGAACCGCCCAATCGTCGTATATCTATTTTCCCCTCAGGGCGAATTGCCTTGATGATGGCACCAATTTCATCTTTATGGGCAGTGATTGCGATCGTGCGACCAGAATCCCGACCTGCAATCTTGATAATGATATTGCCCGCCGCATCTTGCCAGAACTCCACCCCCAACACCGTTAGCCGATCGCGCAAAAACCGATCGATTTCCGCCTCCGCCCCGCTCGGTGAATGATGCATCACCAGAGCTTCAATCGTATCAAACAGCGAATCGTAATCGGTTAAAGCCATAATGTAAAGGTGAGGTCGACAGAGGGGAATGGGGAACGGAAACGGGAAACGCAATCCAAAATCCAAAATCTAAAATCCAAACTCTAGCCAGACGAATCTTCTCATTGCAATACTTCCCGTGCCGAACGTCCTTCCCCTTCCGTACCAAAATACCAGATTGCCGCCGCCGCTTCAGCCTGCGTCACTAACTTCTGCGGTTGGAACAGCGTCGTATAACCAAAGACTCGCCGGATATTGGCCCGATCGCCATTTTGGAAATCCGCCAGAACAGCCTGCATCGCTTTGGGATTAATTCGCGCAGCATCCTGGAATCCCCAGGTTTGTTGAACGGCCTCCAGGGTCGCTCTGGGCAGAGCTTGACGAAGATCCAGCGGCACTTTCCACAAAATCAGTTGTTCGCGAGTCAGCGGTGCATCCGGGCGAAATAACACTGCCGTTGACTCACCGCTGAGGGGACTGGCAATAATCCCCGCTTCAGCCAGTCCCTGGATAGCCGAGAAATCCACATCGCTACCCGCTACATCCTGAAACGCGGGATTTGCCGTTTTCACCCCCAGACGAATCTGCTTCGCTGGCTGTGTGTCGTAAAGACGATTGTTAGCCGCCACTAGCCAGCGAGCATACTCGCGACGGGTAATGGGTTTGTTGGGTTCCAGCGCCTGCTTGTCGCCCGTCTGTTGGTCTTTCGTTCCCTGCGTTCCAGCAGTCAAAAGACCCAGTTTGGCGACGTCTGCAACAAATTCTCGTAATTCTGGCGGCACCTGGTTTAAATCGCTGAAAGCGGTCGCACCGTTCGAGAATGCAGAATGATTGCCGTCTGTTGTTGTATCTGTTCGAGCATCCTCTTTGTCTGGCTTTGCAGAACCAGATTCGCTATTCTCTGTGTTTGATAGCGAATCATTGGCAGCTGAATCAGTCGCTTTGGGGGTTGCTGCCCCTGGAGTCGCACCAATGTTCTTATTCTCTGAATCGCGGCTGTAGAAGATGAGCAATTCCGTTGCCGCTGTTGCGGTTGCATCAGGCTTTTGGGCAGAAGGATCGGGTTTGTTAGCGAGCGGTCGGAGCGAAACGCGCAGGATTAAGGTTTTGCGACGAACGACAAAGGTGCTGCCGCGATGGTCGCTGGAGCGGGACAGCACCTCCCACCCAGACTGAAACTGGCGCTGATAAAATTGGCGTACTGATGCGATCGCGGCAGCACTGAGCCACCGCGTCCGAGTCTCCGTTTCCGCCTCATCTAGATCGGGCAGCTCCACCGTTTTCAACACTGCATCCGGATAGCGGGGAATCTCAATTGGAAAGTCTGCGGGCAGAGTTGCCAATTTCTCAGCTCCATCTTTGCTCTTGTCATCCGAAGGAGGAACCTTACCCTGCAGCAGCGGGTCTGCCTTCAGCGAGCGCTCCAATGCTTGCCCCGTGGGAGTATCCGCACAGGCTGTCAGCGACAGCAGCAGGCCAATCGCCAGACCGATAAATCCAGTCACACGAGAATAGAACCACACAACCAGTTAAACAGATGCCTTTACCCTTTTAAGGTAACTCGAATCAGTCGGGATAGCATAGTACCAATGCTTTGACACAACTAAAATTGAGCCTAACCATTCACTTTCCCCCTCAAACAAGACATTAGCTAGTCTGTGTTAGAGGCAGAGGGACTGATCGCATCACAGAGATCGACTCAGATTTGCCCGCCAACCGATTGCCTGTTTCTCGTAAAACTCAAAAGATGAGACACTGGAAGAAACCCAAACTGGCAAATCTCGTGAAAACTGACTCTCTATTCTACCGCATCTTCCACCAGGCACCTGCCCTCTTCTTCGAGCTGATCCAGCAACCCCAGCGGCAAGGCTACACCTTCAAGTCCATCGAAGTGAAACAAACTGCCTTTCGCATTGACGGCGTATTCCTGCCCCCCGCCCAGGCCGTCGATCAGCCCGTCTTTTTTGTCGAAGTGCAATTCCAGAAAGATCCCCTGCTCTATAACCGCATCTTTGCCGAGCTGTTTACCTTCCTGGAGCAAAACCCCACCACCGCCGATTGGCAAGCCGCGATCATCTTTCCCCGGCGCTCCCTCGAACCCACCCAGACCCAACTTTACCGTACCCTCCTCGCCAGCGACCAGGTACAGCGCCTGTATCTGAATGAAATCGATCTGCCCGCTGGACAATTTTCCCCTGCCCTGGAGTTGATGCAGCTGGTGATTGAACCGAGAAAAAGCGTTGCCACCCGCGCCAGAGACTTCCTGCAACAGGTTCAGCAAACTCCCTCAGCCCTGCCAAAAAAGACGATAATAGATCTGATTACAACTACGCTGGTTTACAAATTTCCCCAACTCAGCCGGGAGGAGATCATCGCCATGTTAGGCATAGCAGACAGCCTCAAACAAACCCGCTTCTATCAAGAAGGCAGAGAAGAAGGCAGAGAAGAAGGCAGAGAAGAAGGCAGAGAAGAAGGCAGAGAAGAAGGCAGAGAAGAAGGCAAAGAAGAAGAAGCCGTAATCTTGATTCTGAGACAGCTGAATCGCCGGGTGGGAGATCTTTCTCAGGTGCTGAAGGCCCAAATTGGAGCGCTCTCCCTCGCACAGCTCGAACAGTTGGGGGAAGCACTATTGGACTTTACTGAGATGGCCGATCTGTCGCGTTGGTTGCAAGCTAATCCTACAGAGGACTGAAGCTGCGAGGAGATTATCGAGATGTTGGGAATAGCAGACAGCCTCAAACAGACCTGCTTCTATCAAGAAGCAGTAGCAGAGGGTAGAGCAGAGGGCAGAGCAGAAGTTATAGAAGAATTTGTTCTGAAACTTCTGAATTATAGGTTTGGGGAGCTTTCCCCAGTGCTGAAATCCCAGATTGAAGCGCTTTCCTTGGAACAGCTAGACTAGATAAGTTTGGGAAAGCGCTATTGAATTTTACGGAAATGGGCGATTTGTGTCGTTGGTTGCAAGCTCATCCTGTAGAAGACTGAAGCTGCGAGGAAATTATTGTCATGGGGGATTATGGCGATCGGTTCCCCATCAAACCATGGCAGAGAGTTCGTCAACGACCTGCAGGCGTCCCCGGCGCAGGGAGCGGAGCAAGCGATCGATGGCATTTCTTTCTTCTTCATCCAGGTTGTCAGCCAGGATAGCTGCCATGAGTCCATAGCGATCGGCAAGGGTAATTTTACCGGAACGGGTAGCCTGGGCAAATAGCTCTGAAATGGCAGTGGGTAGGAGATTGACAGGGGAAATCATAGCAACAAGACGAACTCTATGTTTCTACTATCCTATCTTTCTCAGGGTTTTCCCGTGACTGCATGCGTGAATTGGTTGCGATCTTGCTCAATGAATTGCGCGATCGCGATCCCCAAAGAACCCTGTTTGAGATCCTAAGGGGAGTGTGATTGGCAAGGATGGAATTGAGTGACGGAAATCACTGAGCTATCTAACATCATAATAGCCAATTCCCCGATCGCTGTTGGATCGATCTCCCAGAAATCATGCAAGTCAAGGCTTTGCGCGTTCGATCTCAACCGTAATTTTACCACCAAAGTCTGGAATGGGGGCGGCGGGTTTGCTCAGCCGTACGCGCACGCGCTGGATCGGTTCGGGTTCCAGGATGGCAGTTGCGATCGCATCAACCAATCGCTCAATCAAAGCAAATTTAGCCGTTTTCACCGTTTGCTTCACACTCTCGATCGTGCAGCGATAATCGATTGTGTCCTCAATGCGATCGCTTCGTCCTGCGGGAGCCAGATCCAACCACAGCGTCACATCGACCTCAAACCATTGGCCTAACACCTGTTCCTCTGGCAAAAAGCCTGTGTAACCGTAAGCACGAATTCCGGTCAGCTGAATGCAATCCATCTCCTGTTTCCTCCTCATTCCTGATTCGGTAGTGGTAAACAAGTAATACTTTTTGAGCGCACAGGTAAAACCCGTGCGCTCAAAAAGCATTATAGGACTACCCCGATTTTCTCTTCTCCGTTCCCTTCTCGTCGACTATAGCGGTTCCCGTGCGACTGAAGTACATGGAAATGTGCCCCTGCCTTCGGCAGGGGCACATTTCCATACCTCACTAGTGCAGTATCACAATTAAAAGTTAGGGTAAACCCCACGGGGTTTACCCTAACTTTTAGCATTTACAGAGCACTAGTCTGAGAATTGCTATATGACGCTGCTATAAAGCAGTCGACTATGACGCTGCTATAAAGAAGATGATAATACCCGCTACAATTAACCCCGCCAGGACTGCCAGCGCAATCTTGCAAACGCTATAGGGACGATCGCCTTGCACTTCTCCCGTACAGCCATTGATCGTGACCTGATATTGTTTGTTGTGGTAGCGATAGGAGGACATCCATATCGGCATTAAAATGTGTTTGAAGGTAATCGCACTATACGTTGTCGCAACATGGTGAACGCGTTGCTCATCCCCGCCAATATCGCGACGCACATCGGAATAAATAGTACTTTCCATCTTTCCTTTGGCAATCTCAAATCCTTCTTTTAACGGGATCTGGTAACGCTGGGCTTTAAACCCTGCCAGGAAAGAGGGATTGTAAGGCTGTAATGCCGATGCGTCCTTCCAGGGGCCAAGGGCATCCAGTCGATTGGAGGCAATCAAGGTTGTGGCCGCAACCAGAACATCGTCAAAAAAGCGCCGTACCATTCCAGATGCAGGGTGCCAGCGAGTCCGTTGCACCTGGCGCGTTTTGGTAACGCTCCTGCCTTGATCGTCAGTGTCGGTATACGTTTCAGTCACGTAGTAGTGGGTGCCGCGTTCGCCCCGGTAGGTACTGGCGGTATGGCAGTCATAGGTCCAAAACGGCAGATATATACCCTCAAGCTTTTCCTGTTGGGCCAGCTGCTTCAGGGCATTGGGGGCAAACCAACGACTGGCGATCCACTGTTTCACCTGGACTCTGGCTTCCTTGCGTCCGACGCTAAAGGGCAGGACGCCTTCGGGGGCCAGGGTTGGGTCTGCCAATTTTGGCTGAGCGACGATGTGAGCGGCGCAAAAAGGGCAGTCCCCTGCCACATCTGGCGGCTCAAAGGTAATGTTGGCACCACAGTCAGAACAGGCAACCTCAACAGCAGTGCTGGATAAGGCCGCCAGCTTTGTACGGTTGGCATTGAAGTATTCGTCGTAGGAACGCTCCTGAACCTGATCTGGGCTTTGAGGAATGATTTCCTCGCGACCGCAGTAGGGGCAGCTTAACTGGGCGGCGTTGGGATCGAATTCTAGACTGGCACCGCAGCCCGGACAAGGAAATTTTTTGGTTTTGCTTTGAGAGCTGGTCATGAATTGGCGCTATCAACCGGGGGAGGAGGTACAGAGGCAAGCAACGACGCAAGTTCTGGTACGTCGCTGGCTCGCTGCCAGCCGTCCAGCCCATTGCGCCAGACATAGGTTTCAGGAGTGAGACCGTTCTGGGGCAGTTGAGCTGCTGGAAAGGGACCCACATTTTGACCCTCGCGGGAGAGATACCATTGGGCTGCTGGCGGCGGTGGGGGAGCAGGCGGAGCAGGCGGAGCAAGGAGCGAGGCAACTTCGGGGACATCGCTGGCCTTTTGCCAGCTAGCCATGCCATTACGCCAGACATGAGTATCTGCGGTTAAGCCCTGTTGAGGCAGTTGGTTCAGGGGAAATGGCCCTACATTCTGGCCGTTGCGGGAGAGGTACCACTGCTGGGTCGGGGGCGGCGGCGGCGGCGCTGGGGCAGCAGCTTGGGGTTGAGCAACCTGAGCCTGAGGTTGCTGCATGGCAGAGGCAAACTGTTGGGCCATGGCAAAGCCGACGCCTAGCTCCATCGCAGGATTGCCGCCACTTGGGTTTTTGGCTGATTCTTCGATGGCGTTGGCGGCCTGAAACTGGGCGTATTGTTGCATATTGCCAATGACACCCATAGAGGCTCGTTTGTCGAGGGCTTTCTCAACCGCTTCGGGGAGGGAGATGTTTTCAATCAGCAGTTGGGTTAGATCGAAACCGAAGTGTTGAACGTCTGGTGCAATGGCAGCCCGGACCTGATCGCCCATTTCACCGTAACGGGCCGCGAGATCGAGTAGGGGAGTATCATCGCGTCCCACCCAGGTGGCAAAGGCAGTAATGATAGTATTGCGAATCTGATCGCTAATTTCATCGACCTGGAACAAACCGTCCGTGCTGACCAGATTTTTCAGTAATTCGCCAGGGTCACGAACGCGGATGTTGTAGGTGCCATAGGCCCGGAGGCGAATGGGCCCCAGTTCGGGATCGCGCAGTACAATTGGGTTTGAGGTGCCCCATTTTAAGTTGGTAAAGACTTTGGTATTGAAGAAGTAAACTTCTGCTTTGAAGGGAGAGTTGAAGCCGTATACCCAGCCTTTGAGGGTAGTGAGAATGGGTAGATTCTGGGTGGTAAGTTCGTACATCCCTGGCTCGAAAATATCGGCCACCTGTCCTTCGTTGACAAAGACTGCCATCTGGCCGGGGCGCACGGTCAGCTTGGCCCCCATTTTGATTTCGTTTTTGTAGCGCTCGAAGCGGTAGGCGATGGTATCGTTGCTCGAGTCGAGCCATTCAACAATATCGATAAATTGGGAACTAATTTTCTCACCAATTTGCTCAAAGAGACCCACGCGCTAACCTCCTGTTCTGACTCTAATTTCGAGCTTGATTCTGAATCTAAACGTTGAGGATTTCCTCTGTTTCTCCCATAGTAATGGATGAAATTTATAGCGGCCAGTTTGACCCCATCGGAGCAGCAGTTCCAAATTCAAAAAAACTATAATTCTCTAATCGGGGAGGATTCACAATTCTTAACAGGTTACGCGATCGCTGCAATTGGGCAAGATCTTTATCTAGATTTGACATTGCTGTTATAGCGGGAAGCAAAAGGGAAAGGTTGACTGCATTCGGTTTTGAGGCTTTTGCCCTATCATCTATATTCTGTAGTGCGATTCAAAGCGTTTTTCTGGGATTCTAGCCAGATTACACTCTGCTGCAAAATAGCAGTGTCAGATATGGAAGGGCTGGCAAAAGCGCGATCGCGGGAGCAACTCAAGCCTTTATCTCTAATATCATTGGTGAATGCAATCCGAAAGCAATATCAGCGAGCAGGCAAGAGCGAACGCACCACCAAAAAGCCAGCTCCAAAGGCTGTCATCACAATCAACACGATGGCCGCTACCAGGAACCAACCGCTCATTTCAGACGCTCGTTTCGAGGTCAACCCGAGACGTTTTGGATCTTGTTTTTGCTCAGTATGCAATTTCTCGAGGGGTGGGGTGAGGGGTATCAAATCAGGAGTTTGGCTTTCGGCTGCTAAATAATCCGAGATGGGGATAGCATCGATCCTTGGGGCAGTGGATTGTTGCATGGCTGACGCAACAAATTCATCTCGATTGACAGCGGGTTTATCCTCAACTAAATGCACAGAGGTAACTGCGTCAGCCAAATTGAAAGGTTGATAAGACTCGGCAATTTGTTGGAGTTGAAGAGAAAGTTGAGCCACTTTCTCAATTTCCAGGCGTAATTGTTGATTTTGCTGGCTAAGTTGTTGGTTCTGCTGACTGAGAGAATCCACCATCCCCTTAGCTGCTTGTAATTCTGCTGCTAATTCTCGATAAACGGATATCGGAACGGAAGGGGCATAGGAGGGAGATTGAGTTGGTTTGGGTTTACTCCCGTTTGCGGTTTTACGTCTCGGTGGACGACTGCTGATATTAGAGGTCATAAGTTTGGTTAAAGTTTTGTTCGGGTAGCGATCGTTGCTATCAAATGGCAATCCATTGCTGAAACTATGCCCCAGAATAACCAATAATAGAAAAATTTGATAGCATTCTTCAAGAAAGTTGTAACTTCTGGCTTTTTTTCTGGCTATCAACTCAGGTCTTTTGAAAAAGGTGAGATTCAGGCACCCAGTTTCTGCGATTCACTCGATCGCTGTATATGCGATCGCAAACATGCAAAGACTGAAATAATAGGAATCGTTTGAAACCTCATTTTTACCTGGTTAGTTTTTGGATGTTTTGTTGTCTTTTACGGAAGACAGAAGGCAGAAAGCAGAAGATAAGGTCAGGAAATAAAGAAGAAAGCATTATGAAGTCTGGGAATCCCAGGGTAATTTGCGATCGCCCTCATTGCTGGTTACGACTTGGCAGGTTAGTGCCTCCAAAGGAAACACTTATCTCCACTTTTTCGTGCTAGCCCTAACAAATAGCTGAGTAGAGATTTCAAAATAATCTTCCCAGCCTTGTTTTGTCCTATCCTAATCTCAACTCAACTTCACTCACACAACTTGGAAGGTTAGCGCCCCCGAAAGGGGCGCTAACCCCCATCTCTTTGTGCCAGAACAGGAAAAAAGGTTATTTTGAAAGCCTTGCTCCGCAAGGCTTTCAAAATAACCTTCCCAGTCGTATCACTCGGTAGTGGTAAGCAAGTAAGGATTTTTGAGTGTGCGGATGGAACCTGCGTGCTCAAAAATTCTCACCTCTGGAAGACTACCCTCAACTCAACCAGTTGTCATATCTGAGACCGCGTTAGTTTTGAATCTTTAAATATTGGTCTCCGTTTTGCGCTAGATATTCCTGGTTTGCCATTGAATTCAGGTTGAAATAGGAATCTAGCAAGTTAGATTTCTGAGTCTGTGGGTCCCTTCCTATATGCCCAAAAGCCCTTATCAATTGAGGACTGCCCGCGTTGGCAAAGAGATTATTTTTTTTGTAACAAGAAATTAAGCAGACTTTAGCTGTTGCACGGTTACTGTTACTATCGTTTCAGCTTCTATCATGGTTACCCTGGTTAATTGACTAACATCGGGTATCCGTTGATAGAAATAGGCTGAAACAGCCTTGGTGACGCGGATTCATTAGAAATCAGGAGAAAGTGGCTCGTGAAAAAGTCTCTGTTTTTGCCTTTGCTCTGTCTTGGAGTTCTGGGATTGCCTGCAAACGCTTTAGCCCACCACGAACATACGCTTGATGCTTCCAACTTTTCTGTACGCACGATGTCTGCACCGCTGCTGGTCGCGATCGCGGCAACGGGACTTGCAGGTGCAGGAGTATTCGTCGCCCGTCGCAATCACTAAGACTTTCGCTCAAATCTTCTAGATCGCCTAACGACAAATCGCGATCGTAACCTGGAAGGGTCATCGATCCGCTTCAGTGCATGTTACCAATACCAGGAAAATCCAGGCGATTTATGCGATTGGGTGGATCGCGAACGTCAGAGTTCTCCGCCCATGCCTATAGAGCTATCCTCTACGTAGATTTTGCTCGAGCCTGCATGCTTTCCGTCCAAATAGGGAAGTTGGCAATCGAGTAGCGGTCGGCGCTAGCAAAAGTCCTTAGGGCTTTTGCCAGGAATTTAGCTCTAGAGAGCGAGCGTTTTGTCATGCGAACATTTTCAAACTAGCTGTCCAGATGAGGTACTCCCCAGTCTGGTTCGTTTCTTTGATGTCGTCGTGGAGAGGGTTTGGCAAAGTCTGAGAAAACGTAAAGTTTTCTCGCTCTCCCTCAATCTCCCTGAGCACGGGAAGATTTATCAATGGGTTGCTCTCTAAACAACGGGTTCACCGTTCCCTTTACCGCCCTCTCTATTCGATAGAATGTTTCGTCCTCTGCTCTCTGTGCTTCCATCGCCGAGAGCAGAGGAACCAATCAGTTGCGATCTCGCTCCCTATTCAGGGAGGAGGTCGCCTATCCCGCAATTCCCAATGCGGAACGATTTTTGCTGCTGCAATGCCTGACACTGGTATTGCAAACTTCTTGTAATGCAAGGAGTTAAGCACTCTCGCAGCTTGCATTGCGGGTTGTCCGTCTTTCATCACCCCAGATCGATGTCCTGTCTGGATAAGGTACTCCATGACGCAACCTATTTCTGTTCCATCCCCTGATGTTGCTCCCCTGACTTCCCCGGAGGCAGGGCACCATCATCACCATCATCATGATGATGCACATACCCACACCCACGGTGCTATCGATCCTGAAATCGCCAGCTCTGAGCGGGGAATCTGGGCTGTCAAATGGTCGCTGGTAGGGTTATTAATCACTGCAGTGCTACAAGCAGTAGTCTTCTGGCTCTCCGGCAGTGTCGCTCTCCTGGCAGATCTGATTCACAATGTGGGAGATGCGATGACGGCGTTGCCGTTGGGGGTGGCGTTTCTGGTGTCGCGACGCAAACCGACGCCACGGTTTGCCTATGGTTTCGATCGCCTGGAAGATCTGGCGGGAGTCGCGATTGTGGCAATCGTGTTATTAAGTGCCATGATTACTGCCTATGAGTCTGTGGAGCGGTTTTATCATCCGCAGCCACTGCATCATTTGGGTGCGCTGGCGATCGCAGCCATCGTTGGCTTCATCGGCAACGAAATCGTGGCCGTCTTCCGTATTCGGGTGGGTCGCGAAATCAATAGCGCCGCCCTGGTGGCCGATGGCTATCACGCTCTGGCCGATGGTCTGGTCAGTTTGGCTGTGTTGCTCAGCGCCGGAGGCGTTTGGTTGGGCTATCCCTGGGCCGATCCGTTGATTGGTCTGGTTATCACTGTTGTCTTGCTCAAAATCGTCTGGGAGTCGGGACAGACCGTGTTTAGCCGCCTGATGGACGGCGTTGAACCCGAAGTGCTGGCTGCCCTCGACCATGCGATCGCACACGTCCCCGAAATTGACCCCGATGCCATCGTCACCCTGCGCGCTCGCTGGCTGGGCCATCGACTCCACATCGAGATGGATCTGGCACTGCCGCCCACTCTGTCTCTTCAAGATGTTTGTGCCATTACCGATACTGCTGAGAACCAACTGAAAGCACACCTCCCTTACCTGGGCTGGATCGTGGTTCGGGGCGTTCTAGTCGATCGTTAATGGTTAATGGTTCATCGTTGATAGTTCATCGTTGATGGTTCATCATACCTGGTTCATTGTTGGTGGTTCATTGCTGGTGGCTTCAACTGCCAGGGAGGTAGCCATCATACCTAGTTAGCAAAATTGAAAACAAGTTGTAGCGAGGTAGTGTGGGCAGTAACCACCGCAACGAATGCAGACAACTCATAAGGTATTTTACACACTATAAATCTGGCGTTTTTGTCCGATTGTCAGCCTGATGGTGAACGAAAAAATGGTGGACACTGCCCACCCTACCCACTTCCAACCTGAAACCCTAGAAGCCCTATGCAGGAAACAGCAACCCCAATTTCCCCCGTCCCCAGGCTTTGCCTGGGGACGCTCCCTTAGAGGCTCCAGCCTCTTGAGAAGGGTGAGAGCAGTAGACCAGAGCCTCCAAAAAAGCCGTTCCCAAGCAGAGCATGAGTACGAGAGGACGAGAAACAAAGGATGGTGGGCACTGCCCACCCTACGAACTGACCTGACACCTCATACCTGACACCTGAAAAAACCATGCAGGAAACAGTAACACCATTTATCGATCGTGACGCTCCAGCCACTGAAATTCCAGTCGATCGCCCCGCTCCCACTAGGCCGTTGATGCGCATTTTGCGAGAACCGCTGCTGCACTTCCTGATATTGGGGGCGCTGCTGTTTGGCCTCTATTTCTGGGTCAACGGCACCGGCATCACCGCCGGTTCCCCCAAGCATCAGATTAATATCTCTGCAGGCGATATTACCCTGTTGAAGACTACCTGGCAGCAGCAGTGGGGCCATCCGCCGACGCCGAAAGAGCTGGACAAATTGGTGGAGCGCTACATTCGCGATGAAATTCTCTACCAGGAAGCCCTGGCCCTGAAACTGGATAATCAAGATACGATCGTCCGGCGGCGGCTGGTTCAGAAAATGGAGTTTTTGGTAGAAGATGTGTTGCCGTTGCCGGAGCCGTCGGATGAAACCTTGCAAGCCTATCTCACTGAACATGCCGACCGCTACGCCATTCCCGGTCGGTTTAGTTTTGACCAGATTTACTTTAGCCGGGAACTGCGGCGCGATCGCACCGAAGCCGATGCCCGCACCCTCCTTAGACAATTAAAAACCAACCCCAGCTTAGATTTCTCTCAGCAACGGGGTGACCGCTCCATGCTCCCCGCCACCTACACCCTGGCTTCTGCCCAAACCCTTACCAACACCTTCGGCGGCACCCTGGCCCAAGAAATGGCCGCCGTCACCGAGACTGGCTGGCATGGTCCCTTCCACTCTGCCTACGGCAGTCATCTGGCCAACATCAGCCAAATTGAGCCCGGCCACCCCGCCACCCTGGTCGAGGTGAGGAAAAATGTCCGCCTCGACTGGCTACGGGATCAGCGCCGACAACAAGACGAACAGTTTTATCAACAGCTGCGCGATCGCTACACCGTCACCATCGACCCCGATGCCTTCGCGCCAGTTGAGGAGGAGGACAAAGCATGAATCCTTTGTTGAACAAGGAACTATCCGCAGATCCCCCTAAATCCCCCTTAAAAAGGGGGACTTTGAGTGGGTTCCCCCCTTTTTCAAGGGGGGCTAGGGGGGATCGAGACAAACTTTCCAGGCAAAATGAGACTTCTTTAAGCCCCTCTCTCGATGAGAGAAGAATTGGTGTGAGGGCATTTTTCTGCTCCCGAACGCACCTCTGCTTGAGATGGCTCTGCATCGCCCTCTTCATTGGCCTCAGTTTGAGCATTCACCCCGCTCCCGCCCAGGCCCATGGCTTCCAATCTGCTTACCTGGAATTGACCGAGCAGCCATCCGGGACCATTGATGCCCTCTGGAAAACGCCGCCATCGCTGAGTTTTGGCGACGAAGGACTGAGCCGTCCCATGACCCTGCACCCGGTCTTTCCCAGCCACTGCACGGCGACCCCTATGCCGACTGCGATCGCAACCCCCACCAGCCTGCTCTCCCGCTGGACATTGGACTGCGGCAAAACCGGCCTCGCCGACGCCGCGATCGCATTCCCCGGCCTCACCCAGAGCTTTATTGAAGTGCTGCTGCGCGTCGAATGGGCCGACGGCCACACCCAAACCACCATGATGCCCGCCGGCCAGGACACCTACACCGTCCCCGCCAAAACCAGCGTCTTTGCCGTCGGCCAGACCTATTTGCAACTGGGCATCGAACACATCTTTACTGGCATCGACCATCTGCTCTTTGTCCTCGGCCTGATCCTGATCGTCACCCCCTCCTGGCGGCTCGTCAAAACCATCACCGCCTTTACCCTGGCCCACAGCATCACCCTCGGTGCTGCCACCCTGGGATGGGTCAACGTCCCCCAGGCTCCCGTCGAAGCCATCATCGCCCTCAGCATTTTATTCCTGGCCTCCGAACTGGCCCACAGCCGCCAGGGCAAACCCGGCCTCACCGAGCGCTGGCCCTGGCTCGTCGCCCTCACCTTTGGGTTATTGCACGGCTTCGGCTTTGCCGGCGCCCTCACCGAGGTCGGCCTGCCACCCCAGGACATTCCCCCGGCCCTGCTGTTTTTCAACCTGGGCGTGGAAACCGGACAGCTCGCCTTTGTCCTGGCCGTCGTTGCCATTATGGCCAGTTTCAGCCGCTTCGGCCCCGACCGCGTCCCCCGCTGGCTGGGCTGGGTACCTACCTACAGCATCGGCATCCTGGCTTCATTCTGGTGCCTGGAGCGCATCGCTGCCTTCTGGAGCGTCACTTGAGGAGGTGATAGACAGAACCAAATCAGCCCAGCATTGTATCAATCGTTGCGAGGTCCCGTAGGGGCACCCCTTGTGGGTGCCCGCCGCCATCAGAAAAACGCGAGGCCCAAAAACAAGGTTGATGTTGCGGGCATCCGCGCTGACCTAATAGAGCCGGGGTCGGCACAAGACCGACCCCTACGGGTGCATGCGATCGCCACTCGTAGTCAGCCACTCGTAGTCAGCACTTTAGTGCTCCCCGAGTCTATCGGAACGGCTTCAACAGCATCGGCGCGGAACCTCAATCGTTCAGCCTTGAACTTCAAAGAGTCAAGCATCAGCCTCAAGAGGATCGAGATTGAACCTCAAAGGGTCAACTTTGAACCTCAGAGGCTCAGCTTTGAACCTCAGCGGGATGAACTTTGAACCTCGAAGGGTCAACTTTGAACCTCAGAGGCTCAGCTTTGAACCTCAGCGGGATGAACTTTGAACCTCGAAGGGTCAACTTTGAACTTCAGAGGATGGATTTTGAACCTCAAAGGGTCAACTGTCAACCCCCAGAGGATGGATTTTGAACCTCAAAGGGGCAGCTTTCACTCTCAAAGGTTCAAGTCTCAGCTTTACAAGGATCGAAGTTTCCTCGTCCCCAGGCTGTGCCTGGGGACGCTCACCTAGAGGCTCCAGCCTCACGAGTTCCAGGTTTTCTCAAACCTGGGGAAGCCCAAATCAGCACAGGAGGCTAGAGCCTCCATAACTGCGTTCCCAGGCTGGAGCCTGGGAACGAGGAAAACCCCTGAACACCAGGAGACTGTTCATGCTCAAAATCATCAAATCGATCCAGGAATGGATCGCGATCGCCCTCAGCGGCGTCCTGCTCTCCCTTTCCCTGTGGACGCACCCCGCCCGCGCCGTCTCGGCACCGCCCCAGCGCTTTGCCTACTTCGGCGACCTGCATGTACATACCAACTACTCCCTCGACGGCTACCTGGGACAGAACCCCAACGGCCCCCGCGAAGCCTACCGCTTCGCCAAAGGCGGGACATTGGATACAGCAGCAGGAGAACCGCACGCATTGAAAACCCCGCTCGATTTCACTGCCGTCACCGACCATGCCGAGTTCCTGGGGGAAGTGGCCATCTGCAACGATCCGGAGGCTCCTGGCTACGACTCCGAGAACTGTCAGCTTGTGCGGGACTCACTGGAGGACGAGGAGGCTGCAGGCGAGGCATTTCTACGATTCCTGGTTGGCGGTGAAGATCTGGGCGTATGCGGTGAAGATGGGGAAATCTGCAACGAATATGCCCCTGAACTCTGGAAAGATATCCAGGATGCCGCGACAGAGTTTAACGATCCTGGGACGTTCACGACGTTTAACGCTTACGAATGGACCTCTGCTGGCAACGTACCGCGCGGGACTGCTGGCGGTGGAATCCACCGCAACGTCATCTTTCGCAACAACATCGTTCCCAGTATTCTGTGGACGGCAAAAGACTCTCCTAACCCAGAGAACCTGTGGGAGTGGTTGGATGACTACTGCAAGAACGAAGAAGGAAAGGAAGAGGAAGGATGCGAGGCGATCGTCATTCCCCACAACACCAACCTGTCTGGGGGGACCGCCTTCGCGCCGTACTACTACGACCTGGAACACGAGATGGATGCCGATCGCGCCAGCATCCAGCAACGACTGGAACGACTGGTGGAAGTGATCCAAACCAAAGGCGAATCCGAGTGCCGATTTGGCCTGGGCAATACGGACGAACTTTGCGGCTTTGAAAAACTCGACCGTCGCCCCATTTACCACGGCACCCCCGTTTTGTTGGAAAGTGCCGCTGTCCAGTCGCTCAGCAGCGCGCCCATCTGCACGGATATCGGCGAACCCGATTATTGTGTAAACGAGCATAGCTACATCCGGGGAGGGTTGAAGGAAGGCATCAAGCAAGAAGCCAAGCTTGGGGTCAATCCCTTTAAGTACGGTTTTGTGGGCGGAACCGATACCCATAGCAGTTTTCCTGCCAGCGGTGAAGAAGACAACTTTAAGGGTAGCCACGGCATCTCCGATGCCACGCCCCAATATCGCCTGGGCGTGGAAGAAAACCCGATTGGCGAAGCGACCGAGAACCTGCTGAACAATCCTGGGGGTCTCACGGGGGTTTGGGCGGAGGAGAACACCCGCGACAGCCTCTTTGATGCCCTGCAGCGGCGGGAAACCTTTGCCACCAGCGGTCCCCGCATTCAAATCCGCCTGTTTGCGGGCTATGAGTTCCCCAATGATCTGAACCAACGGAGCGATGCGATCGCGCTCGCCTACGGCACAGGCGTCCCGATGGGTAGCGACTTGACCGCACCCCCCGCAGCCGATGCGGCACCCAAGCTGTTCGTGTGGGCGCTGCGAGACCCCAAGAGTGCCCGACTGAACGGCGTTCAGATTATCAAAGGTTGGCTGGATGCCAGTGGCGAACCGCAAGAAAAGGTCTATGCTGCGGTCTGTGCCAGTGGCTCGCCGCAAGCGAACGGACTCTGCGAGAAGAGCGCTGTAACCCCCAACCTGGACACCTGCGCTTATCCCGACGATTTGTCCATGGGCGGGCAAGAACTGAGCGCGGTGTGGCAGGATCCGGACTTCGACCCGACCCAGCATGCGTTCTACTACGCGCGGGCGATCGAAAATCAAACCTGCCGCTGGAGCACCTATGATGCGATCGCGCTAGGCATCGATCCACCCGCTGATGTCCCGCCCCTGATCCGCGAGCGGGCCTGGTCTTCCCCGATCTGGTATAACCCGAACCAGGCTGTACCTATCCAAGAATAAGCCATCCGTAGGCTGGGCATGCAAGCTTTGCCCAGCCTACGCGATTCGGGATTGAGCGCGATCGCAACCTCCCTGACGAATAGTGCGATCGCACCCTGCAACAATCGTTCCAAAAGAATGAGGAAAAACGAAAAATGAGGAAACGAAAAGACCAAGCGCTGAATCCAAAACGTCCAAACGGAGTTTTTTAATATGAACAGAATAATTTCAATTTCCCTGGCACAATTCCGCAAGCTCCTGCTGACTGGATTGTGCCTGTTCGTGTTAATCAGCGGCATCCTCCTGGCCCCCAACCGTGCCCTCACCCGCAGCGCCCTGGCCGCCCAGTTTCCTGGAGAATACGATATTGTCCCCGGAAACGTCGTCACCCCCACTTCTGACTACGGCTACTCCCCCTACGCAGGCGGACGCAACTTTCCCCAACAAGTCTTCTGGGGCGACACCCACCTGCATACCACCTACTCCTTCGATGCAGGAGCCGCCGGAACGCGACTGACCCCTGCAGACGCCTATCGCTTCGCGCGAGGAGAAGAAATTGAGACCGAAACCCTGCAAAAGGTTCGGCTGTCTCGTCCCCTGGATTTTCTGGTGGTCACCGATCACTCAGATGGCCTGGGATCCTTCGAAAAACTGCTGAACGGCGAACCACCTGAAATCCTGGAAGATCCCACCGTTGCCCGCTGGCACGAACTGGTCAACGGCACCCCGGAAGAACAAGCCCAGGCCCAGAAAGAGATCACAGAAGCATTCGGCAAAGGCGAGGCCCCGGAGGAAATTTACCCACCCACCGAGGAAGAGTTCCGTACAGCCTGGGACGCAGAAGTGCAGTTTGCTGAAGACTTCAACGACCCTGGCAACTTCACCGCCATAATTGGCTACGAGTGGACATCCCAACCGGGCAACAACAACCTTCACCGCAATGTCCTCTTCCGCGACAATGGTGACAAGGCCAGACTCGCCCTTCCCTTCACCACAGTGGATATCAACGACCCTACCGTTGATACCTCCAACCCGGCAAAGCTCTGGGATTGGATGGAGAACTACGAGGCAACCACCGATGGGGATGTGCTGGCCATTCCCCACAACGGCAACCTCAGCAATGGGCTGATGTTTGCAGACACCCAATACAACGACGCAGACCCCAGCCAACCCGGCGCGCCCCTGACCGCAGACTATGCCCAGCGGCGACAGCTCTGGGAGCCGCTCTATGAAGTCATCCAGGTCAAAGGCACCGGCGAAGCCCATCCGTTGCTTTCTCCCACAGATGAATTTGCCGGGTTTGAGATTGCAGGCTGGGACGAAGGCAACATGGTGAACGATCCCAAACCCGAGAACCCAGAAGACCGGAAAGCGATGTACTCCCACGAATACGCTCGCGCGGCACTCAAAAACGGACTGAAATTTGAAGACCAACTGGGAACAAATCCCTTCAAGTTTGGTCTGGTAGGGTCCTCCGATTCCCACATCGCCCTCTCGTCAGTGGAAGAAAACAACTACTTCGGCAAGTTTCCCATCGAAGCGCCCAGTGCCCACCGGTCCATGGATATAACCAGTGTCAATCGGATCGGTTGGCAGTACGTATCCGCTGGCTACGTGGGCGTTTGGGCGCAGGAGAATACTCGCGAAGCCCTGTTCGATGCCATGGAAAAACGAGAAGTTTATGCCACCAGCGGGCCGCGCATGGTGGTGCGCTTGTTTGGCGGTTGGGACTTCACTGCTGACGATGTCGGTCGCAATCCCGGCGATGTCGGCTACGAGAAAGGCGTCCCCATGGGCAGCGATCTGAGTGCAGCACCGACGGGTCAATCGCCCACGTTCCTGGTGGCGGCGCTGAAGGATCCGATTCGGGCCAATCTCGATCGTATCCAAATCGTCAAAGGCTGGCTGGATACCACTACGGGCACCACCGAGGAGAAGGTCTACGATGTGGTCTGGTCGGACGATCGCGAGATCGTAGATGGCAAACTGGAGTCCGTAGGCAGCACAGTGAATACTGACAATGCAACCTGGACGAACACCATTGGTGCGACTGAGCTGGCAACGGTGTGGGAAGATCCCGATTTCGATCCGGCGGAACGGGCCTTTTACTACGCCCGGGTGCTGGAGATTCCGACACCACGCTGGACGGACTACGACCAGGCATTTTTCGGTAAAGAGGAAGTCGGCCTGACCCCGGACGTGCCGTTGACGCTGCAGGAGCGGGCGTATACGTCGCCGATCTGGTATTCCCCCGCAGAGGTCGCTCCTGTCCCCGCTGCCCGTTCCAAGTTCCGTAGAAGAAGACGTTAACCCGTAGGTTGGGTTGAACGAGAGTGAAACCCAACCCAAAGTCTCTCTTTCTCGTTCCCAGGCTGGAGCCTGGGAACGAGAAAACGAGAAAAAACTAGTTATTTTGTTCGCCTTGTTTTTTTCGATCGAGTTCTTCAAGCTTTTGTCGAATGGCTTCTTCAGCGATCTGGATATTGCGCTCAATCGGCTCGCCAGCGGGCGTAAACATCGGTGGATATCGTTTCACCTCCGTTCCTGGCGGCGTTCGAAAAAGGATGCGAATCGCTTCCAGATCGTTCCGATTTTCCAGCACATAAGCAGTGAGTTCAGATTTGCTCATGGCTTCAAAGTTGGGTTTCATGGGAAGTACCAATCTCCATCGGCAGGGACAATGATTTGCATTTCGTCGGCCGCCAGAATGTATACATAGCCAAAGGTTTCGTCAAAGCGGAATAAATTGATATCCCGGTAGTAACTGGACAACATCTGACAGACTCTGAGGCAGGCAAAGGCTTGAGCAGTAGTCGGATAAATGGGTATTTCCTCAATTGTGGCACAGCATCTACAATTTACAACGTTTACAGGAGTTCATTCTAAGTGGATCGCATATTTTCGCAAATCTGCCAGCAGTTGCTCAACAGTCTCTGCGTCCTGTTGCTATGGCACAAATCAGGGTTTCTTGTTTGAGCGTTTCCTGATAGCGAACGAAAAGATTTGTCTCGTTCCCAGGCTGGAGCCTGGGAACGAGGACAAACGAGGACAACTCAAAACTTCTAACAGGAGTTCTTTACTATGGATCGAATTATTTCAATTTCGCTGGCACAATTCCGCAAGCTCTTGCTGAGCGGATTGTGCGTTCTCTTGCTGATGGGTGGCATTTTCCTGGCCCCCAACCGCGCCCTGACTGGCAGCGCTCTGGCTGTATCCTTGCCCCCTGGAGAATACGATTTCCTCAATCGCAAACAGCCCGCGCCGCTGACGGCAGGGGAAACAGGACCCTACTCCCCCTACACAGACCTGTATCAGGGCAGCTACCCCCGGCAGGTGTTCTGGGGCGACACCCACCTGCACACCTCCTACTCTTTCGATGCTGGTGCCGGGGGAACCACCTTGACCCCCGAAGCCTCCTACCGCTTTGCGCGGGGAGAGCAAGTGACCACCGACACCGGAGAACCTGTCCAGCTCTCCCGTCCCCTGGATTTCCTGGTGGTCAGCGACCACACCGACCAGTTGGGATCGTTCCAACAATTTGTTGAGGATCCACCAGACGACTGCGGTGACGATCAATCCCAGGTCGACGAATGGCATTACGAAATCACCGAAGGCACGGACGAAGAACGCGCGCAGGCTCAGAAAGAAATCATCTCAGCCTTCGCGCAAGATGAAGTGCCCGTCTGTATGCTCCAAACCCAAGATCAGTTCCGCACTGCCTGGACAGACGAAGTCAACTGGGCAGAAGAATTCAACGATCCCCACACCTTTACTGCAATCATTGGCTACGAGTGGACAGCCCTGGATGCCGGGGACAACCTCCACCGCAACGTCCTCTTCCGCGACAACGGTGACAAGGCGCAGCAGTTGCTGCCCAAAACGACAGAAGACGGTCCCGACCCAGAATTGCTCTGGCAGTGGATGGAAAGCTACGAAACCCAAACTGGTGGGCAGGTGTTGGCGATTCCCCACAATGGCAACCTCAGCAACGGCCAGATGTTTGCCGACCTGGATGCAGGCGGCGAAACCTGGAGCACCAGCTATGCCGCGCAACGGCAACGCTGGGAACCGCTCTATGAAGTGATCCAGGTGAAAGGGGCGAGCGAGACCAATGAGATTCTCTCCCCCGATGATGAATTTGCCCGCTTTGAAACTGACGGTTGGATGGACGGGAACCTGGATCTGAGCGTACCCAAAACATCGGATATGTTCGAGTACGAATATGCCCGTGCTGCTCTGAAAAACGGGCTGGAGCTTGAAGCAGATCTGGGAGTCAATCCGTTCAAATTTGGTTTGGTCGGTTCTACGGATTATCACATTGCTTTGTCTGCGGCAGAAGAAGAAAACAACATGGGTAAGCTGCCCTTTGAAACCCCCGGTCCAAATCGGGCTACAGAATTCGTGCAGGGAAGCCTTTTCCCCAATGAGGACTACCCGGATGCTAAGTATGTGGAGCGAGTTGGATGGCAGTATGCGGCGGCGGGCTACGTCGGTGTTTGGGCGGAAGAGAATACTCGCACATCCCTGTTCGATGCCATGCAGCGGCGCGAAGTCTATGCCACCAGCGGCCCCCGCATGGTGGTGCGTCTGTTCGGCGGTTGGGACTTCACGGCAGACGATCTGACCCTCGATCCCGGAGAAATTGGGTATGCTAAGGGCGTTCCCATGGGCGGCGACTTGCCCCCAGCACCGCCGAGCGACTTGAGTTCAAATCCTACGATCCCGTCGCCGACGTTCCTGGTGGCGGCGATGAAGGATCCGCTGCGGGCGAATCTAGACCGCATCCAGATCGTCAAGGGCTGGCTGGACGATCTGGGCAACACTCACGAGCAGGTCTACGATGTGGCCTGGTCGGACGATCGCGTCCCCGATCCTGATACGGGCAAGCTACCCCCGGTCGGCAGCATTATCAATCCTGAAATCACGGATCCAGCCACCGATCCAGGTACGGTGGATACGGACACGGCAACCTGGACGAACACCATCGGCGCGAGCGAACTGGCGCAAGTGTGGACGGATCCGGAGTTCGAGCCGGAGCAGCGGGCGTTTTACTATGCGCGGGTGCTGGAGATCCCGACGCCCCGCTGGACGGATTATGACAAGGCGTTTTATGGCGATGCCTGGTGCGGCGAAAAGATCGCAGAGACGGGGGATCCAAGCGCTTGCGATCATATTCCCCTCATCCTGCAGGAGCGGGTGTATACGTCGCCAATCTGGTATTCACCCGCGACGGCGGTGCCGCTCCCCGCGTCTCGTAGCAAGTTTCGGAGAAGAAGACGTTAACCCGTAGATTCCTCGTCCCCAGGCACAGACTACAGACAAGGAATCTAGAGGCGACCGCCTCACGCGTTCCGAAATGAACATGTGAGGCGGTCGCCTCCAAGACTGCGTTTCCAGGCGACTGCCTGGAAACGAGGATAACGAGGTTCAGTGCAAACTGTTGTTTATGAGGTTTGATTGATGATTTTGAAACGAATTTGGACGCTGGTGATGGCGCTGGCCATTGCCGCCTCCTTTCTCTTAGGCGGGTGTGGTAATCTGCCCCTCCCTAAAGCCGAGCTTCCCATCGTCCTAGTCACCGAAGGGAATTTGCCCCTGGACGACGCCGAGTTTGACGGTACCATTAACGAAACCTACGTCGACTCCACAGCAGATCCAGATGTTCTTGAGTCGCCTGCCCAACCGCCACCAGACGCGCCCAACGTTGTGCTGGTGATGTTGGATGACGTGGGTTTTGGGGCCGCAGAAACCTTTGGCGGGCCGATCCACACCCCCACCCTCAACCAGCTGGCAGACAATGGCTTAAGCTACAATCGCTTCCATACCACGGCTATGTGCTCTCCCACCCGCGCTGCCTTGCTGACGGGACGCAACCATCATTCTGCGGCCAGTGCCGTGATTGCAGAAATGTCAACGGGGTTCCCGGGTTATACCGGACTGATCCCCCAGAGTACTGCTACGGTGGCCCAAATTTTGCAAGGTCACGGCTACAGCACCGCCTGGCTTGGCAAAAACCACAACTTACCCGTGAGTGAAGGCACCAATGTGGGCCCCTTCAGCCGCTGGCCCAACGATCTTGGCTTTGACTATTTCTATGGCTTCATTAATTCCGACACGGATCAGTGGTATCCCAACTTGTATGAAAACCGCAATCCGATCAACCAACCGGCCTATCCTGACAAGGACAACCTGGACGACAGCTACAACCTGACCCGCGATCTGGCGGATAAGGCGATTAGCTGGGTGCGCTATAACCACTCTCTGTCTCCAGACAAACCCTTCTTTCTCTATTTCGTTCCGGGGGCAACCCATGCGCCCCACCAGCCGCCGCCGTCTTATACCGAGAAGTACCAGGCCGGAGGAGAACATGCCATTGAAGCAGAAGCAGACGAAGGGATGTTTGTCGAGGGCTGGGATGTGCTACAGGAAAGTATCTGTGAGACGCAGAAAGAAATGGGAATCATCCCTGATGAGGCAACATGTACGCAGCGGCCCGACCAGATTCCAGCCTGGAATGACGAACAATTTGATTATGCAGATGGCCCCCGGAAGGATAAATACAGGGAGTTGATGAGTTTGCAAATGCAAACCTTTGCCGGCTACCTGGAATACACCGACGAGCAAGTGGGCCGGGTGATCGATGCTATCGATCAATTGGGCGAACTGGAGAATACCCTGATTATCTACATTGTGGGTGACAATGGTGCCAGTGCCGAAGGGGGCTTCCTGGGCACCTGTAATGAAATCGCGAACGTGGGCGGCTATCCCTTTACCCAGGACGAGAACCTGGCCTGCCAGAACGGAGAAGGGTGGGGCGCACCGGGAACGGATCCTCACTATGCTGTGGGTTGGGCCTGGGCGACGGATGCACCCTTCCGCTGGACTAAACAGGTGGCCTCTTACTTTGGCGGCACGCGCAATCCCATGGTCATTTCCTGGCCCGGTCACATTGAGAATGCAGGCAACCGAGAAGCGGATCTACGGGATCAGTTTCTCCACGTTATTGATGTTGCCCCGACCATTTTGGATGTGGTGGGCATCGAGCCGCCCGACTCTTTCAATGGCATTGCGCAAAAGCCGATGGACGGGGCTAGCTTTGCCAACACCTTTGGGCCTGGCGGCGCAATCCAATCCGCGCCTCGGGATACTCAATATTTCGAGATGGTTGCCCATCGCGGCATTTACCACGACGGTTGGATGGCATCGTCATTTCATCGGGAACCCTGGATCACAACAGGGTCCAGTCTGGAGGAGGATCCGGATCAAACGGATGAGTGGGAGCTGTTCAACCTGGAGGAAGACTTTAGCCAGAATGATAACGTAGCGGCGGACAATCCAGCGAAATTAAAGAGAATGAAGGAATTGTTTGCTGACGAAGCTGAAAAATACAATGTCTTTCCCCTTGACGATCGCTTTTCGGAGCGTTTCAGCGAACCGCGTCCGACTGTTTTGGCCGGTCGGACAGACTTCGAGTTTTATCCGGGGGCGACCTTTCTGCCCGCCACTTCTTCCCCCGACATTGGCTTAACCTCCTACGTCATTACCGCAGACCTGAAAATTACAGATGCGGACAACGTTAAAGGGGTTATCCTGGCTAATGGCGGAGACACGGGCGGTTATAGCCTCTATGTCAATGAAGACCGCGATCTAGTCTTCGAGTATAACTATTTCGATAAGGAGCACACCCAGATTGTTCATCCAAGCTTGCTGTGGGCAAATGATGAAGATGTCCAGGTTCAGTTTGAATTTGACTACGACAAACCGCGCGGATGTCTCTGCCCAATCGAAGGTGTTTCTCAAGCAGATATCGACGCAGGGGCTCTACCCTTCGGGGGCTGTGGTGGCACAGGGTCTCTCTCTTACTCTCTTGACGAGGAGACGCAAATTCCATCTGTGTCCGGGCGGATCGAGATTACGGCACCCAGTTTGTCTGGACTCGATACTCAGGATGTGGGGATGGATCTGCGGACGCCAGTGAGCGATGACTATGTTCCCCCCTTCGCGTTTACGGGCGGCGAGATTAAGAAGGTGACGATCGACCTCAACCCAAATAGTGAGGATATGCCTGAAGATCCTTCTCAGTGCTTGCAGTAAGTTGCGATCGCGTTTAAGCAAAGCGATGGAGTGCCGATCGAGCGATCGGCACTCTAAAAACCATTCCAAGGCTCGTAGGGTGTTGAGACAGCGCGAATCTGAGGTTCTGATCCAATGGGTCTCAACCCATCGCTCCTAACTCGTCATCATGCCCCATTCCTCGTTCCCAGGCTGAAGCCTGGGAACGAGGAAAATGAGAACCGATTTAACGAGAGACTCAATCATTCAATGGAGGATCTTGAACGGTGATGAAAAAAATTACGGCTGTGTTGGCTGCGCTCTGTCTCTGTTTCTCGCTGTGGTTTCAAGCCCCGGCGTTGGCGGCTGACAGCCCAGCCCTTCCGAACTACAAAGTCACACCAGAGGTGTTCTATGGCAGAGGGATCGTTATCCAAGAGGGTCAACCGCCATTGCGCCGCTTGTGGATGGATGTCTACGAGCCGCTTGAAAAGACGCCAGAGAGACCAGCGCCTCGACCCGCTGTCATTTTCACCCACGGCGGTGCCTTCCATCGCGGCGATCCGCGCCACACCTACCACGAAGGTGGCGCACAAGACACATCACCAGGAGATTATTGCCGCAAGCTAGCTATACGAGGCTACGTTTGCTTCGCCATCACCTATCGGCTGGCAACTGAAAACCCAAGACCGTCGAGATTGGGTTATGATGACAGCGATCTCGACGCGGAGAGCGTCACCATCCTATTCGATCAGGTGAATAAGATCCGCAGCGGTATGGTCGATGAGGAGGGGAACCCACTCGATCTTCTAGACCCAGAAAATCCAGAGGACATTGACTTTCTCCACAGAGCCGTGTTGTCGGCAGCTGAAGACCTGCGTCGGGCCTTCAGGCATATCCGTCGTCAGTCAGCTGAGTATCATATCGACCCAGAGCGCATTGTCCTCGGCGGATTTTCCGCCGGAGCCATCACCAGTTTGAATGTTGCCCATGGCATGCACGAACCGGTGGCTGGTACTTTCCTGCTGTCGGGGGCTAACGTCGGCTTCGACATTCTTAACACAGTCACAGATTCATCCAATAACGTGCCAATCCTGCTGTTCCAGGGACAGAATGACCTGGAAGCGGCTTTCGTTGCCATACCCGATTTGCTCCAGCACTACGAGGACGTTGGCGTTCCATACGAGTTTGCCTGGGTTCCTGCCTTCGGCCACTTCTACCCTGCGGGTGCAACCAGTCTATCGGGAGATGGTTCGAGGATATCGGTTGAGGAACGGATTTTGCAGTTTCTTGAGGAGACAGTAGGCGAGAAACCGGACTAAGGAGCCTCGTCGGGTGCGTTAGAGGGCGCGAATCGGGCGCGCTCATCCGACGCTCCCAATCCGTCGTAACGCATCCTCCTGGTTCCTAGACATAGCCTGGGAACCAGGAATGTACCTACTAGATTTTGGAGTACATGATTTAAGGAGGCGATCGAACGAACAAAGTCAGAACAGTATTGTGTCCAATCGATCCAGGATTGCCGTAGGGGCACCCCTCGTGGGTGCCCGCCGCCCTCGAAGCAATGAAAGGCCCCAAGAATGCGAGGCTTCCCGTTCGAGCGATGGCATCCGGGTCGGTACAAGACCGACCCCTACGGGTGGATGCGATCGCGCTACGCCTCAGACAGAGCCTGGGCACGAAGCTTCTTTCGTTTCCAGGCTGCGCTTGAGGACGCGGAGAGCCACTGGGATATCCAGTGCGTGCTCTGCCTCCAAAACAACGCTGAAAAACCAAGTTGAAAAGGAGTCTGTCAATGCTAACGACAGTCAAACATTTCGGAAAACTACTGGCCATTGGTCTGGCGGGCATGCTGCTGTCTGCCTGCATCTGGATCGCCGCCGCCTTCCAGACCAGCCAACCCGCCCAGGCCAATGCCCCCCAACGCAACGCCTACTTTGGCGATTTACACACCCACACCATCTATTCCCTGGACGCCTACATGGGCTTCATGCGCAATGACCTTGATGACGCCTATAAGTTTGCCAAGGGAGAACCCAATGAGGTCCCTGGGGGCATCACCCAGCACAAAGTACCGCTGGATTTCGCTGCCGTCACCGACCATGCCGAGTTCATCGGCGAAATGGAGATGGCCCTCAACCCTGAATATGGCAAGAAGAAATACTACAGCCCTGCTGCCATTGCCATCCGCAACCAGCCCCAGTCCGAGGCACTGTCCGCCCTGGTTTTTGTCAAGGTGGTGCAGGGAGCTAATCGTTCCGAAGGAAAACCAGAACGGGCACCCTTCGGCTCTGGGCCAGTGGCCGACACCGCCCGGGTCAATGCCTGGCGGAAAATCCAGCAGGCCACGGAAGACAACTACGAACCAGACAAATTCACCACCCTGTATGCTTTTGAATGGTCTTCGGCTCCAGGGGGCGCGAATTTGCACCGGAACGTCATTTTCAAGGATAAATGGGACGCAAACGGTAAGGACGTTCTCCCGATAACGCCCCTCAGTGCCTTCGATACTCAGGCTCCGGAAGAACTGTGGCAGACCCTGAGCGAGTACGAGGCGAATGGTGCCACCGTCCTGGCCATCCCGCACAATAGCAACGCCAGCGCCAATTTGATGTTTATGCCAGAACGGTTTACGGGCGTTGAGACTGCCGATAATTGCAATTGCGAGGATGACGAGACCGCACCGCCACCAGAAGGGCCTGTGTATGATGACAGTCCCATCGATACCGAGTGGGCGGAAATGCGGGCCAAGTACGAGCCCCTGGTGGAAATCATGCAAATCAAGGGCACCTCGGAAACCCTACCCGCCTATGCCCCCAACGATGAGTTCGCCAACTTCGAATTGATGGATTTGACGTCGCGCACCCGCGGTCGCTATGGCTATCTGCGGGAAGCGCTGAAGAACGGCCTGCGTCACGAGGAAGCATTGGGAGCCAACCCGTTCAAATATGGCATCATCGGTGCCACAGACAACCATAACGGTTCCCCTGGCGATACCGAAGAAGATGACTATATTGGGTCCCACGGCTATACCGATGCCACCCCCGCACTGCGCCAGTTCAGCGAGATTCCGGGCTGGGAATCGTTGCCCTATCTCAATCCAGGGGCACTGACTGGCGTCTGGGCAGAAGCGAATCGCCGGGAGCCGATCTACAATGCTCTGGCCCGCAAAGAAACCTTTGCCACCAGCGGTAACCGCACCAAGGTGCGTTTTTTCGGCGGCTGGAACTTTCCGTCCGATCTAGACCAGCAAACTGATGCCGTGGATTATGCCTACGAGAATGGCGTGCCGATGGGCGGCGATTTGCCTCTAATGGATGGGGCAGCACCTACGTTTATGGTCTGGGCAACCAAAGATCCCGCGATTGAGAGCGGCAACCTGGATCGGATTCAGGTGGTCAAGGGCTGGACGAAGCATGGGCTGACCCACGAACAAATCTACGATGTGGTCTGGGCCCCGACAGACAAGAACGGTAACACCCGCGAGATTAATGGCAACACCGGCAAGCTGTCACCGATTGGCAGTACGGTGGATGTTCTATCAGGAAGCTTCACCAACACCATTGGTGAAGCTGAGTTATCTGAAGTGTGGACGGATCCCGATTTCGATCCCACGGTGCGTACGTTCTACTATCTGCGGGCGCTAGAGATTCCCACCCCCCGCTATTCCACCCGCGATGCGGCTGAATTGGGCATCGTTCCTAACCCGATCTCGGCGACGGAAATTCAGGAGCGGGCCTGGAGTTCGCCGATCTGGTATACGCCCAGTCCTGAAGATCTGGCGGCGGGCGAGGCCGATGCCTTGACTGTGGACAAGGTAACCCAGGATGGATTTAAACTCCTTACCACTCAGCAAATTAAAAAGCTGGTGCGGGGTAACGATCTGCAGATCGCGAACCGGGTCACCGACGAAGCGTTCATTGGCTTCTTCCAGAAGAACGGCACCTGGTTCCTGGGTGAGTCGGCGAGTTCTGCACCGCTGCATACGGGCGAGCTGGAGGCGGCAGCCCCACTGAAGTACACCGTGGCAGACAACGAGCCCAGCTTCAACCTGAAGGATGGCAGTGAGTTTACGGCGCAGCTGTTCCAGAAGGATGGGCGAGTTCTGGCCGCTCGCGAGGATGAGATTGGCTATGTCAACTACGAGCTGAAGTCCAATATTATTCCGCTCTAGTCACACCCGTAGGATGGGCAAAGGGTGAAAGCCCGTGCCCATCTCTGACTCTGGGATGGGCACGCGTTGCTTTGCCCATCCTACACAAGGACAATCTGTTGTTTATGAGGATCTATCGATGACGTTGAAGCGGATTTGGCGAGGGATTGTGGGGGTTGCGATCGCATTCACCCTCCTCTTCAGGAGGAACATGACTACTTCAACCTGCGCTATGCCTGGGTGAGGAAACACATGTCAAAAATCCTGGCTGACTTTGCCAACACCACCATCAAGCCGCTGATTCCGATTGGCGCTCCTACTTGTTATACCCCTTACAGCGGTGAAGCGAACTGTCCTGAATCTGCACAACGGTCGGTCACCATTCCGTTACCGTTGGCCAGCGACGATTAAGTCCGTCCGCTGGCAGCTCGCAATGGATCGTTGGCGATGTCAGCGGTGCATTGACTGGGTGTAAGTCCAGCGCCCGATCGATTCCAGGAATCGATCGCAAACGAGAAACGTTGACGTTCGATCTAGATCGAGAAACGTTTTCTCGTCCCCAGGCTGTGCCTGGGGACGCCCGCCTAGAGGCAACCGCCTCACAAGTCCCGAAATGAGCACAGGAGGCTGCAGCTTCCTGGACTCTGTTCCCAGGCTGGAGCCTGGGAACGAGGAAACAGACGTTTCCTCAACAATAACCTTGATTAAATTACAGTAAGAGGTTCCATTATGCGTCAACCGCCAAAATCTGACAGTACAAATACTGCCCCCACCTGCGATTGTTCCGATCCCATTGCCTGTCTCAAAGAAATGTTTGTAGACATGGTGCAGATGGGCCGCATTGAGCAGGGCCAGTGCCCCGCCCGTCGCCCCGTTTTTCTGCGGTTGCATGGCGTCGCTCACGGCCATCTGGAAATTGTTTCCGATCTGCCCGAAAACTTGCGGGTGGGGCTATTTAGCGAGCCCACCTCCTATCCCGTCTGGGTGCGCTATGCCAGCGATATCCCTGACGGCGTCCCTGACTTGAAAAGTACGGTCGGCATCGGCATTAAAGTCTTCGACGTTCCAGGAGAAAAGATCCTCCCGCCCGATGAACAGGCCCCAACCATTGACCTGCTGTTGCAAAACATCGATGTCTTTTTTGTTGATGATGCCTATGACATGTGCGAATTCACCAAAGCCTCCTTGACCAGCTCAGAAGCTTTTGATGCCTGGTTGAGCGATCATCCTCGAACGGCAGAAATTCTGGATGAAATGGCCAAGGTGGTGCCTTCTGTTTTCGAAACTGATTTATGGAGTGGCATCCCCTTTCGGTTTGGCGATACTACGTTTTGCAAATACAAATTGGTCCCTGAGATCGTTCCTTCCGGCCCCGCTCCCGACTACACCGATCCCAATTATTTACATGCCGATCTGCTGCAGCGGCTGAAAAATGGCGGCGCACAACTGAAATTTTTCGTGCAGTTGCAGACGAACCCAGAGACCATGCCTACGGACCGGGCAACAGTTCCCTGGAGCGAAATCGAATCGCCGCCCATTCATGTAGCTACGTTGATTTTGCCCCAACAAGATATCACTGCTCGCGGCCAATCAGACTATGGTGAAACGCTGGCGTTTAACCCCTGGCGTGCCCTGGTCGCGCATCAACCTGTGGGTACGATTGCTGATGCCCGAAAAGTGGTCTACCAGGCTTCAGCAGACCTGCGGCGCAATGTCAATGGCGAACCGATCGGAGAACCCCAAATCGTTCGACCCGATACCGTTTGGCCACCAGCACCCCAACCGTCGCCGAATCCGCACGGATTACCGGTCGATACCACTATTGTTAAAGCTGCGATTCATCCCGGAATTGGCATCGCCCGTATGGGAGACAGTGTGGATGGCTATTACATTGGACCGGAGGTGACCAATCCGACACCACAGGATATCCGCGATGCCAGTGGCGCGATTAAACGTGAAGCGGCGCGCTTCCGCATTTATGGCTACAATGCTGCCAATGAAGTGGTTGCAGAACTCAATAACAGTAATGCCGAGATTGAGTGGACCGTCCATCTAGCCAATCGAAAGGCTCAATGGTACCAGTTTCAAGTTGCGCTTGATATTCCTGAATGGGACTCTGCACCGTCCTATCGTCGCAATCCTCAGCTCACCGGAACAAACAGACAGCAACTCGCGATCGATCCTGGGCCGCGTACAATTACAGGTACCAACACCGCTGGCGATCCGTACAAATTTGACACTGGTACATTTCTGTCGGGGGCGAATGAGACGGTCGTTCCCTTAGGAGAGTTACGAACCGATGCCTCGGGGCATCTATTAGTCCTGGGCGGATTGGGCAACTCAGGTTCGCCTACAGGGGCACCGATCTACGATCCAGACAATGGCATTGGCTTTCTGAATCCGAATGAATGGTTTGATGATGCTTCGGATGGCCCGGTCACGGCCAGTGTCACGATTGGTGGATCGCCAATTCCCGTGGAGTCGAGTTGGGTGGTCGTGGCACCGCCGAACTATGCGCCGGATATTGTGAGCTGGCGTACGCTTTACGACTTGCTCGTTGATACCTATATTGAGCGGGGCTGGATGACCAGACCAACGACGGCCTCCTTTACGAAAGATATCTTACCTGTGTTGTCGCGTCTGTCCAAATTACAGTGGGTCAATCAGGGGTTTGCGAATCTGTTTGGAAAGGGGCAGCCAATGGATTTTAGCGATCCTGAATTGATTGCTAAGCTGGCTCACCCAGGCGATCTCTATCGCGAGCTACGGCAGATTGTTTTTAACACATTCCGTCCTACCGATACTGAAAGTACGACTCGCAGTTCCTGGCCCTGGGTCTACGGCGATGCCTTTGGCAGTGGCCCTGATAGCTCGCCCCGGAACAATCTGGCCTTATCAACAGAGCGGACAGAGATGATGAAGTTATGGGTTGAGGGCAATTTTGTCAATGATTGGCATCCCGCTATTCAACCGCCGAGCCGCATTGATGATGTTCCTCTGGCGGAACAGCCAGCCATGTTAGATGAGGCTGCCCTCCATTTCTGTCTGGCGGATGCGTTCCATCCGGGCTGTGAAGTGACCTGGCCGATGCGTCACAGTACGCTCTATAGGGCACCCTTTCGAATCAATTATGATGGCAGTTCGACTGAACAGGATTACGGGCCGATACTGACTCAGGACATTGCGCTGCAACCGGGCGGGCCGCTCTGGACTCAAGGGCCGGGAGACCTGACCCGCTGGATGGGGCTGCCCTGGCAGGCGGATACAGGGTTCTGTCGTTCGGGCTACGAGCCGGATTACGATCCTTATTTGCCGACATTCTGGCCAGCGAATGTTCCCAATCAGGTGCTGACAGAAGATTGTTATGATATTGTCGTCGACAGTGAGTCATCCCCAGAAGAGAAGTTAGCTGCATTCTATGCGCGAGAGTCCTGGGTACGGGCGTTGCCTCGGGATACGGTTGAGGCGATGTTGTATATGGTGGAGAATTTTGGCACGTTGGGGATTATTGAACCGCGTCCAGGGTTGGAGGGAAATCCTGATATTCCGTCGCAGATCTTTGTGGAGTCGCTCCATCCGGAACAGGTGGAACTGTTGAAAGCCAAGTTGGTGGCGTTGCAGGCGGAGGCGCTGCCGCCGATCGCTGAGAAATTCAAACGGGCGGGTTGGGAGACCGTTGAGCAGTTTGAGGCGTTCCGACGGGTCCGGTTGGGTCGATAACCTGGTTTGGGACACGATGCAAAAATCGCGATCGCGTCCCAACCTCCATCGCGATCCAGAACCCGCTACTGCTGGCACCTCACAATGGATTGTTGGCTATGTCAGCAATCCATTGACCAGGTGTAAGTCCAGAACGCGATTGATTCTAAGGATCGATCGCAATTCAAAACCGTCGAGATGGCCGATCGCTTTCAGGTTCGCTCCCTCGACAACCGTTCCATTCAAAACCAATTCCCAGGAGTTCATCTGATGAACCATATGTTTTCGCAAATTCGCCAGCGGTTGTTCAGCAGCCTCTGCGTTCTGTTGTTGATGGGCAGCATTCTCTTTGCGGCCAGCAGCGCTCTGGCGGTGTCGCTCCCCTCTGGAGAATACGACCTGCCAGACCTCAATCTACCCAAAGCGCTGCCGGAAAAACCCTATTCCCCCTATGCGGGACGTCCCAATCGGTATACACCGAACTTTCCCCAGCAGGTGTTCTGGGGCGACACCCACCTGCACACCATCTACTCCTTCGATGCCGGTACCGCTGGCACCACGCTGACCCCTGAAGCCTCCTACCGCTTTGCCCGGGGAGAGCAGGTAAAGACCGATGGCGGGGAACGGGTGAAGTTGTCTCGTCCCCTGGACTTTCTGGTGGTTACCGATCACACCGACCAGTTGGGATCGTTCCAGCAGTTTGTTGAGGCCCCCCCCACAGACTGCGATACGCCAGAAGAGCAGGCCCAGGTCGATGCCTGGCATGATGCGATCGAAACTGGCACCCCTGCGGAACGATCTCAGGCCTCAAACGAAATCGTCGAGGCCTTTGGCAACGGGAACATTCCATCCTGCATGCTTCAAAGCCCGGAGCAGTTCCGCACCGCCTGGGAGAAAGAGGTGGATTGGGCAGAGGAATTCAACGATTCCCCCAAATTTACCGCCGTGATCGGCTACGAGTGGACGTCCCTGCATGCGGGGGATAACCTCCACCGTAACATCATTTTCCGCGACAACGGCGACAAAGCCAGGCAGTTGCTGCCCAAGACCACGGAAGATGGCTACGACCCGGAACTGCTCTGGCAGTGGCTGGCTGCCTATGAAGACACAACTGGCGGGGATGTGCTGGCGATTCCTCACAACGGCAACGTCAGTAACGGCGAGATGTTTGCCGACCTGGATGCGCGCGGCGGGCCCCTGAGCCACAGCTATGCTGAACAGCGGCAGCGCTGGGAACCGCTCTATGAAGTAATCCAGGTGAAAGGGGCGAGCGAGACCCATCCGGACTTGTCTCCCGATGATGAGTTTGCCGGTTTTGAGGTCGCCGGTTGGGATAACGGCAATCTGGACCTGACCGCTCCCAAAACAGAAGGGATGTACGAACATGAATATGCCCGTGCGGCCCTGAAGAACGGCCTCAAGTTTGAAGAAAAGCTGGGTGCGAATCCGTTCAAATTTGGTCTGGTAGGATCTACCGACTCCCATATTGGCATTTCTGGGGTGGAAGAAGAAAGCTTTATGGGCAAGTTTCCTGTTTATACTCCCAATGCCAATCGGGCGGCGCACCTCTCGAAGCCTAGCGCTTTTCCCAATGAAGCCTATCCGAATGCTGAGTATACGGAGCGACTGGGCTGGCAATACGGCGCGGCTGGCTTTGTCGGCGTTTGGGCGGAGGCGAATACCCGCGAATCTCTGTTTGATGCCATGGCCCGTCGGGAAGTGTATGCCACTAGCGGCCCGCGCATGATCGTGCGTTTGTTTGGTGGCTGGGATTTCAACGCCAGAGATCTGAAGCGCAATGTTGGTAAGGTGGGCTATAAAAAAGGCGTCCCCATGGGCAGCGATTTGACTGCGGCTCCGGAGGGCAAGTCGCCGACGTTTCTGGTGGCAGCGATGAAGGATCCGCTGCGGGCGAATCTGGATCGGATCCAGATCGTCAAGGGCTGGTTGGATGCTGAGGGCAACACCCAGGAGCAGGTCTATAATGTGGCCTGGTCGGACGATCGCGAACTCGGTTCCGATGGCAAGTTGCCGCTTGTGGGCAGTCTGGTTAACCCTGGCGTGACGGATCCGGCTGACGATACAGGGACAGTGGACACCGCGACTGCGACTTGGACGGACACTATCGGTGCTAGCGAGCTGGCGCAGGTCTGGACGGATCCGGACTTCGATCCAGCGCAGCGGGCGTTTTACTACGCGCGGGTACTGGAGATTCCGACGCCGCGCTGGACAGACTACGATAAGGCGTTTTACGGTGAGGACTGGTGCGCTGAAGAGATCGAAGCGACGGGGGATCCCCAGGCTTGCGATGATATTCCCTTAACCTTGCAGGAGCGGGTGTATACGTCGCCAATCTGGTATTCTCCGGCTTGAGGGGCTTTTCGGGTTGAACCGATGGACGCTGGGTCAGCACGAGGCCGCCCCCTATGGGTACGCGCCTAAGCAACCAGGTCCTTCTGTAGGGGCACCCCTTGTGGGTGCCCTGCCAACATCGGAGCGACACGAGATCCAAAAATGCAAGAAGCTTTTGCCCTGAGTCGATGGACGCTGGGTCGGCACGAGGCCGACCCCTACGGGGGGATGCGATCGCACTCCTCCCCTCCTCGATCCTCATTAGATAAAGGCAGGTTTCTCTGTTGTACGAGCAAAATATAACGGAGAGTCGCATTCCTCAATGCGACCCGCCGTTGGTGAATACGAGTCTAGAGTATGGACTACTGAAGATAGCTACTTGCTAACTATTCCAAGCAGATTCCAGTACCTCTTAGTCGTTGTGAATATAGCGGTTCCCGTACGACTGAAATACATGGAAATGTGCCCCTGCTGAAGGCAGGGGCACATTTCCATACCTCACTAGCCTGAGAATTGTTATATTCTTCCAGACCACTCTTAATGGGAGGGAGAAACTAGCAGTTTTGCTATTGATATTACGGACTTCGCCCTGTCCTGGCTTTGCTGGGTCAAATTCGTATTTTGCGGTTACAGCAGCCTCCAGTTCGGACGACATGGATTATGCAGTTGTACCAAGTATTCAAGTTTTTATAAACAATGGCGTAGCGATCCGCCAAGCGAAGGAGCAAGATAAACTCCCGGTCCGCAGCGCAGGTTAACCCAGAGTTGCACCAATCAATCAAGAATAATCAATCAAGAACGATGGCAAGGTGTTGTCATATCATATCTGGTTGATTGCGCTCGATACAATATGACTATAAAGCATTTGGGTTGAGTCCGCGTAGACGCAAGCCTCTCGCAGAGTAACTTAACACCAAAAGATTTTGTGTTGGGTTTTCGCTGTCGCTGCAGCCCAACCTACAAATCGATCTCAATTTTGTCTGCCCTAACGAGCTTGGTCATTGCTATATAAGCAGGATCGGTAAAGTTCTGCGAAAGATTTGCCAATGAATTGAGTCGGTTGTGGTAGGGTCAGAGCGTTTGGAGAAAGTCTGGAATATAACACTAGATTTTTCAGAACGTTGCTGTTGCTTTGCGAGATTTTGCGATGATTTTAAAGCGTCTTTGGAAACTGGTTGTGGCGGCTGCGATCGCAGTCTCCCTGTTCTTAGGAGGATGCGCCGATCTCCCCATCCCTGAAACTGAGACTGCTCCCCCCGCAGTCGAAGAAACTCCACCTCCCGCTGAACCCACTGAGACTGCCCCCCCTGCAGTTGAAGAGTCCCCAGCTCCCACCGAACCCACTGAATCGGTCAGCCGTGCTCCTGCCCCTGAGCCAGCCAGTGCAGCGGCAACGCCATTTACCCTGCAACTGCTCCATGCCTCAGACTTTGAAGCTGGATTGGACGCTCTGGACGATGCGCCCCGCTTTTCCGCTGTCCTCAATGCTCTCAAGGACGATTATCCGAATACCCTGATCCTCTCCTCGGGAGACAACTACATCCCCAGTCCGTTCCTGTTTGCGAGCGGCGATCCCAGTCTGGACAACACCCCCGTAGGAGAAGCGGGCATCGGTCACGCTAATATCGAAATCCACAATCAACTCGGTATCCAGGCATCCACCTTTGGCAACCATGATTTCGATCTGGGTACCAAGGAAGTGCGGAATATCATCCAACCGGATGGAGCCTATCGCGGGGCGCTGTTCCCTTACCTCAGCGCCAACCTGGACTTCACCACCGACCCTGAACTATCCGACCAGGTTACTGCGGATGGTCAAGAGGCCAGCACCCTGCCTGCCGGACGGGTTGCCGCAACAGCAGTTATCACCGTCAATGGCGAACCGATTGGTATTGTCGGCGCGACGACCCCGCTGCTGCCTGATATCGCTGGATCTGGTGAGGTTACAGTGTACCCAGACGACGCCACCGACTATGATGCCCTGGCGTCGGATATTCAGGCTGCAGTGGACGAACTAACGGCAACGGGTATCGATAAAGTGATTCTGTTAGCGCACATGCAACAGTTGACCATTGAGCGCGACGAACTTGCTCCGCGTCTGCGAGATGTGGACATCATCGTCGCAGGCGGATCCCACACGTTACTGGCTGATGAAACCGATCGTCTGCGAGCAGGAAATACTGCGGGCGGCCCCTATCCCATTCTCAAAACTGCTGCAGACGGCAACCCGATCGCCGTAGTGAACACAGAGTCCACCTACAAGTACGTAGGCCGTCTGGTGGTAGACTTCGATGCTAACGGCATCCTGGAACCCAGTAGCATCGACCCCAACATCAGCGGGGCCTATGCGGCTGACGACCTTGGGGTTGAAGCCGTAGGCGGGACGCCGGATCCGGAAATCGCGGAGATTATTGCGGCCCTCAATGCCGTCATCGCCGATCAGGATGGTAACATCTTCGGGCACACAACAGTCTTTCTGCGGGGCGATCGAGCCTTCGTTCGCACAGAAGAAACCAACCTGGGCGACCTGACTGCCGATGCAGACCTGGCTTACGCCAAAACAGTGGATCCGACTACAGTGTTCGCCTTTAAAAATGGTGGAGGCATTCGCTCCAACATCGGCGCCATCAGTGCCTCTAGCGGCAGTACCGATCCCAATGACTTCGAACTGTTGCCTCCAGAAGCAAACCCGGCAGCCGGTAAAGAAGAAGGAGACGTTTCCCAACTCGACATCAGCAACTCTCTCCGCTTCAACAATGGTCTGAGTCTGTTCACCTTGACGGCAGAGCAGATGTTACAGGCGGTTGAGGATGCGGTAGCAGCGACAGCACCGGGGGCAACACCGGGTCGATTTCCTCAGATCGGCGGCCTCAAGTTCAGTTTCGATGCCGACCGCGATCCCGGCGATCGGGTACGCTCCCTGGTCGTCACAGATGATGGAGACCAGGTTATCGATGTGGTCGCTCAGAACGGTGAGTTAATGGGCGATCCCAGTCGTACGTTTCGTGGGGTGACCATTTCCTATCTAGTAGATGGGGGTGACGGTTCTTCTTTCCCCGACTTCCTGGCTGCCGATCCGGTGTTGTTCGATCGGGTGGAGTTGTTGGGCGAGCCGGATAGCAATGGTAATGGGGTATTCGATGCTGAAGAGGATCTGAACAAAAATGGGGTGCAAGATGCTCCGATTGCGGAACCGCTCCCAGGGGTGGCCGACTTTGCTCCCTTTGGTTCCGAGCAGGATTCCATAGCTGAATACTTCCATCAATTCTTCCCCACAGCAGAGCGTGCCTTTAACCAGGCCGACACGGCTCCAGCCCTGGATGAGCGGATTCAAAATCTGGCCTTCCGGGAAGATACCGTGATTCCGCAATAACCCAACAACCCGGTCGCACCTGCTTCGGTGCAGACATTCTGTAGGGGCACCCACCCTGTTAACAACAGCTGGGTGCCCTACTGTTATTGGGGATGTTGTGAGGCTCTAACATCGATATTAGGGTAGGGGTAAACAAGCCAGGATTCTCGAGCATGTGGGTTTCGCCCGTACGCTCAAAAATCCTGACTTTGGGAAATTATCCAAATGAGCGGTGACAGTCCGCTACTGATAGTACCAGGCGGGATGTTGAATCAGAGGATTGTCGCCGTTGATGTTACCCGCATTGTGGTAAGTGCAGCTGAGAAAATGGCCGTGGGACCATACCTGTCCCGACCCTGGAAACTGAATTTGTCCGCGTTTGATGCCGCAACCAATCTTAGTGCTTTCCCGCCAGACCACCTGGGTGTAATGCCCGCACACTTCCCCCGCAGCGCAGGTTCCTGAACTATGGTTGTAATCTGAGCGCTCCTCATCCCAGCTGGTGACACTATCGACTACAGGGGCAACCCCACCGGCATTGGAGCTGACAGCCCAGGCCAGATTTTCCCCCAACCCCGCAGCTCGCCCCTCCAGGCCGGTGTGATTGCTATACTGCTGTTTTCGCCAATTACTGGAGCTATGTCCCTGGGTACCGCCGGTGTCGTTGGCCCATTGTTGCGCTACCTGGGCAGCGTCACAGTCCCAGGTGGTTGCGGGGAGGGCAGGTGTCCCGCTGGGAACATAAGTATCGGCATCTTTGCGAGCGCGGTTATGTTCCAGAACAATTTGCTGGATCTCGTTGCGGGTCAGCTCGGTGCTGCTTTCTGCACAGGCCGGGAGCGGGACGGCGCTGACATTATTCTTGTACTGTTCGTAAAAGGAAGCCGCTGTATCGGCTGCCTCTGCTCTGGCAATGGGAACTGTTGTCATCGCTAAGCCTGCAAGCAGAGCGATAGTAGAAATCCTCATAAGAACTGGCATTAATCACTACAATTAGGAACATGATATCATTGTGATGAGCATATATTTTGTTCGTAGCGGGTGCGATCGCACCTAGTCCAACGACTGACTCCGAAAGCCAAGGGAGAGAATACCCAGAACGAGACCGAGTTGATTGATGAGGGACTCCGTTAAGTCAATCTCAATCTGGGTGTCTTGCAAACGTAAAAATTTCCAAATGTTGCCAGTAGTGACAGCACCGTAGATTGTCGGGACAGGCGTCTCTTCCTTACAGGATGAAGACCCCAAGCTCCAATTCATCCCTATAAGTTATCAACCCCAATTCGGCAGCTGCCATAATAGCGATGTAATGTGGATAGGACTGAAATGGACAGAATGATGGGGGACTCCAGGCTTTTCCGGGAGCTGACGGCGATTATCCTGGCCGGGGGACAGAGCACTCGCATGGGTCGAGATAAAGCGCTGATTGAGATCGAGGGGGTGCCGTTACTGAGGCGAGTGGCGGATGTGGCGTTGCAGTGTACTGCGGCGGTTTATGTGGTGACGCCCTGGCCGGAACGATATCGCGATCGGTTGCCGCAGGGCTGTCGTTGTATCCAGGAAGTCCCTTCGTCAGCAGGGGAAATGGGGAGCAAGATGGGGTTGGAACAGGGGCCGTTGGTGGGGTTTGCTCGGGGGCTGGCAGCAGTGGAGACGGAGTGGGTGTTGTTGCTGGCCTGCGATTTGCCTGGTTTGCGGGCTGAGGTTTTACGGAAGTGGGTGGAGAAACTGGGGACGGTGTCGGTGGATGCGATCGCACTTCTCCCTCGCCACGCCAAAGGCTGGGAACCGCTATGCGGCTTCTATCGCCGTCGTTGCCGAGCCGATCTGGAACGCTTTATTCAACAGGGCGGACGATCGTTTCAGTGCTGGTTAGCCCAACAGCACGTTGAAGCCTTGACCGTCAACGATCCGCACTTGTTTTTCAACTGCAACACCCCCACCGACCTGGAAGTTGCTCGGACTCACATCAAACCAGGATAATTGCCCCCAGGATAATTGCCCGTCCGTTTCCCCTCTGCCCTCTGCCTCCTGCCTCCTGCCTCCTGCCATATCAGGGACGCTCAACCGCACGTCCTTGAACGGTACACCTCATAGAGCAAAAGACTGCCTGCCACCGCTAGATTGAGCGAATCTGCCCTCCCCACCATTGGAATACGAACCAAATGCTGGCAAAGGTCCCGCTGCTGCTGGGTCAAGCCCTTGCGCTCCTCACCCAGGAAGAATAACATCGAACGGGGATAATGGAATTGATGCAGGTCGGTCGTGCCATCTGGTGAAGCCCCAACAACCTGACAGTCATGACGGCCAATCCAGCGTCGGAGTGCGTGGAAGCCAGTGCGAACAAACTGCTGGCGAAAGAGCGCTCCCATCGTTGCTCGAATCACATTCGGATCGAACGGGTCAGCATGATGGCCAACGAAGATAAATCCTGCCCCCCCGACAGCCTCCGACGACCGAATCAAGGTTCCTAAATTCCCAGGCGAGCGAACTGTTTCAAGCACCATCCAGCAAAGTCCTGATTGAGGCGAGATCTCCTGTAACCTGGCCCATTGCTGACGAACAATCACCCCTACGCCCGAGGCCCGTTCGGTACGAGAGATTTGTCGGAATTGTTCCGGGGTAAGGGCAAGCGTACGGACACCGGAACGACGAGCCTGACGAACCAGTTTTCGGGCAAGTGGCGCAGTCAGCAACCGCTCGCTGAACACAATGGTGACAACCTCGAAGCCATTGTCCATCACCTGGATGAAATTTCGCACGCCTTCCACATAGAATAATCCGCAGGCATCGCGATGAGCGCGATCGACCTGCAGCTTCTTAACTTCAGCTAGCGTTACCTCAACGTCTGGCAGCTTGCGGCCAGTCTTCTTAACACCGGCCATCCTCCTTCTGGGAAGCGGGCTGGCTCCCAGCAGATACAATTTGGATTCGCATTAATTTCAACGGTGACAATACCGCATTATCGCGTTTTACTGGCAGCTGTTGGTGCATCGACTACAGCAATGGATGAGTAAAACTCAGTTTACATCGCTAATGATAGCACCTCTTTCATAGAGTTGACTGAACAAAAGGTGGAAGTGTCAATACTGTTCGGTTAAGGATAAGGTCTCGCTCCTATATTCTTCTGCAAAACGGTCCGCTCGCCATATTGCAACAAGTTTGACAATACGCCTAAGCGATTTTTCCAGCTTTCCACCTGATAGGCATTTTCTATCGCTTGCAATTGCATCCAATGCTTGAATTTAGCTTGAAAGGCGTTCAAAGCCGTTCTGGCTTTGGAGAAATTCGCTGCTGACGGATTGGCAGCGAGCTGTTTTAAGCTCTGTTCCACAGTTTCTGCCTGGTTGCGCCAGTCTTCAAGTTCTGACCGCCGCAGTTGCAACTGGTTTTGGGCGAGCAAATAGCTCCATTCCCGTTGGAGGGCTGCGTAGCGAGCGGAGGCAGCCAGGAACGGTTGCCGATAAGGAATGGGGTCTTGCGTTGAACCTGTTGTCGTTCCCTGGGTGTTACTGAAGATATTGTGCAGGTTATCGTTGAGGTTTTCGAACGCAAACAGACCGTAGCCACTGGTTGCCAGGTCTCGCATAGCTTGCACCTGATCCACTGCGAGAATATCGGGCATATCCAGCAGGCGAATCGCGGGGGAAAGCAGCGCTGTTCCTGGGTCTGGGGTTTCAAGCAGGGGACGGACAACTCGTTGGAAGCCATTAGTATCAAAACCATAGGTCATTGGCAATACCAGATCGATATCGCCATTGCGAGACCAGGCTTCCCAATGCTGCTGCAGGCGGTGAATGCGCCGATATTCTGGGAAGGGGAAGACGGCAGCAGAGAGAATGATGTTGGGTCGCCGTTGTCGCGCTAGCTGGGCAACTTCGGCAACAAAGGTATTGATTTTCTCGGTGCGAAACTGAGTCCATTCTTGCCAGAGGTCGCGATCGCGGGGGGCAATGCTCAAGGGATCGACCCCAGTCAGGTCTTGAAACTGCTGGCGTGCAGCTGGACCGTAGCCAAAGGCATAACCGGCGCTGGGATCCTGGAAGGGATAGCGAATATAGTCAAGTTGTAGACCATCAACGTCGTATTTAGTCGTGATTTCGTCGATGAGTTGCAGCAGATAGCGGCGGGCTTCAGGATTGGCAGGATCCAGGAAGCGCTTGCCAGAACCGCCGTGAATGGGGTAGCCCCGGCGATCGGTACCCGCCCAATCGGGGTGGACTGCCAACACTGGGCCAGGATAGTTAGCAGAAAGGCCGACTAAGGTATTGTGGCGTGGGTTGCTGACTGCAAACGTCCACATCCAGGCGTGAAGTTCGATTTGTCGTTCGTGGGCAAGTTTGACTGCCGATTTGAGCGGATCCCAACCCTCGATCAGGGGATTTTGTTGAAATGCGACTTCACTGGGATAAATGGGATAGCCGGCATTGATCGTTTCAAAAAAGACCGTGTTGATGCCAGTACCTTTGAGTCGATCGAATATCCGCGCCAGACCCTGTTCTGAGCCAGCTCGAACGATCGAGCCGCGATCGAGCCAGAGGGCGCGGATTTCAGGCTGAGCTAGCGGTCGGTCGAGGGGGTAACTGTCCCACAAGGCTTGACGGACTTGCAGCCATTGCTGCCGGGCGGTGGCATAGTTTCTTTGGGCGATTAACTGGGGCCAGTCTTCCAGTAACTGCCGGGCGGCTGCGATCGCAGCCTCAAGTTCCGTGCTGGCCGCCCTGTCCCGAGCAATTTGGCCAGCCGCACCCTTGGTGCCGGCAATTCGTGGGTCAGACCCATCAGAACGTTCGCCCGCCGCTGCATTCCCAGTAACGCGTAAATCAGTACTGCTATTGGCCGCGTTGGCTGCCAGTCGAGCACTTTCCACCCGACCGAGGAGATCCTTAATCTCCTGTCGCATCGCAATCGATTGCAAGCGAGCAATGGGACGATCGCCGGGTTCAACCTCCAGAGTGGGAGAAAAGACCCGACTGGTCGGATCGACAAGCGGTGGCTGTTGCGATCCGACCCGGGCGAGAATTGATTCTCGTTCAGTGGAGGGCGTAGCGGCGGGGGTGGGGGAGGGAGCGGGAGCAGGGGAGGCGGTGGGAGCAGGGGAAGTTGCAGGGGGAGCAGAGGAGGCAGGGGAAGTTACAGCAGTAGGGCGGGGTTGGGGAACGTTGAGAATAATAGGATTAGTGGATGGGGAAGCAGGTCGCCCTGGAAGGGTGGCCGGGTTGGGGGGAGTCGCACGTCTGGGTGACGGATTCAATGTGGGGAGAGAGGTCGTATCTGGTGGTGCAGATTGGAGAGAAGCAGCATCCGGTAACGTCCCTGGGGCGGGGACTATGGGGGTAGGAGACGGTGCGATCGCAGCTGGAGAGGGGGCTGGAGTAAGAGACGGTGCCGTCGCAACTGGAGACGGTGCGACTGCAGCTGGTGCGCATTTACCCGTTGCCCCTGCTCCCGCAGGCACTCCCTCCCCATAACGGCTCAGCGCCGCCTGCAACCAGACCCGATCCAAGTCCACAGAAGCTGCATCCTCAGCTCCCCACCGCCAACCCAGAAAGGTTGCCTTCTCAGTCACCACCACAGCAGGCGGATTATCCGTTGACTGCCAGGTGGCCGCAGTTTGACTATCCAGAGCAGTCGGAATGACAACCCCACCGCTAGCCGTGCCGATCAATGCAGTGGAGTTATTCCATTGCTGCGATCGCGTCTCAATCAGCTGCAACGCCGCCGAACGATTGAGAGAAAAGCCCCAATACGCCCCCAGCAGCAACTGCAACTGTTGCCGCACCGCCGGTTGAGACAGCGTCCCCACTGGCCCGCTCGCAATCACTCGTCCCCCCTGCTTCATCCACATCCGCAACGCCCCCACCTGACCGGGTGTCAAGGTTTCAATATTCGGCAAAAACAAGACCGTCGGGCCTGCCAGATCGATCTCGCTCTGCACCTGCTCCAGATCGATCGCACAATAGGGCAAACCAGCGGCTCGCAAACGTTCAACAATACTGCTCCACTCACTGGCATTGTCAGAATTACGCACCACACCCAGCACAAACGTTTCAGCCCGAGCCGGCAAAACATGAAGCACCTGCAGCAGTGACACCACACCAGCACCGACCAGCACCTTCCCCGCCATCGCGACCAGACGGTTAACCTTAACCTGTTTTCCTTTCAGATCGTGGAGTGTTTCCAATCCAGATCGTTGCTTCAAGACACCCCATTGTTGATTGGAACGCGGATCGCACATCAACAGACCTCTCCCCGAAGATTTACAACGAACGCTAGCTTGCACCCCATACCCGTCTCAACCTTACTCCTTAAAGGCCACGGCTAAATTCTATGAATACTAGATACTAAACTCCGAGAGCCAATTCTGCAAAATTACCCGATTAATTTGAGCACCCCCATCCAGCAACCCAACGCAGGCAACAGCAACCCAACACTTCCTGACAGGGTGACAACGAGCTTCAAGCGGAGGCTGGGGTTAGGGTGTAGGATGTGGGGTGTGGTAGAAAAATGGGTCTATCCGGCACAAGATTGCGTCTCATTGTTGGCCCAAAACCCGGTTGGCCCAAAATCCCGATGCGCGGGTTACCATCCCCAGAAATTCCTCGCAATTCTTCCCCACACCCTAACCCCTACACCCCATACCCTGCCTAAGCTTAAGGTATCTTGTCCCCCTCTAAAGTCAGGCCATTAAGTTGGGTTTTCCCTGTTGCTACAGTCCTCTGGTGCTGGGTTGCTCTGTGAGTAAGCACAAGCCTTTTCAGAGAGCAATTGCTTTTATTTGAATAAAAACACCATCTTCCCGATAAAATTCAAAACCTTCTTTATATAAGTAAAAAATAAAATTTCATATTGCTTTAAGCCATCATCAACTCAACGGATTTAAGCTTAATTGAAGCAACATCAAAGATAAATTTTATATATAGAAATTCTCAGGCTAGTAAGGTATGAAAATGTTCTAATACTGAAAACAGGGAAATATTTCTATGTACTTAAATCATACAAAAACTATTATAAAATAAAAAGAAAGAAATTTATTTTTTTAAATCCGGATAATAATTGCCATAAATCAATCAAAATTTCTATAGTCATAAATAATTTTCTTAAACTAATACATCAATTCCATAATCTGTAAGCTAAGTTTCAAATTCAAAGTATAACTTTTTGTAGTTTACAAATTTCTATTCGCAATTAAAAACTAGTTTTACGCAACTGTACAAATAGTTTCCGCAACTTAAAATATATTTTTCACAAATCTAGAACTAGTTTCCGCAATTTATGAAATGCTTTATATAAAATCAAGACTAGATTTAGTCAAGTAAAAATAAAATTTAGCGTAGTCAGAATAAACTTAGATGAAATAAAAATTAAACTAAAGAGACTAAAATAAATGAAATAGCTATTACTGCAGGCATATCTAAGAGGATGTTTGAAAAGGTCTAAGATCGGTAACAAAACGCTCTCGATCCCCCTAAATCCCCCTTTTTAAGGGGGACTTTTGACCGTAATTCCCCCCTTTTTCAAGGGAGGCTAGGGGGGATCCAATACTTTGCAAATATCCTCTAAGTATTGGGGGAGCCGATGAGTAGGGTGGACAGTTCCGTCCCATTTCTGTTTTGTCAATTTGAGGAAAGTGCTCGGAGCTGCCCACCACCTGAGACTATCGTGGGTGGGCATTGCTCAGAAAAAACCGCACTTCGCACTCGCGAATGCTCAGGAGCAATGCCCACCCTATAAGCAAGCTCCTCTTATTTTTGGACTCCCACAACCTCTGGATGCGCCCTATTACTGCTTAGATACAATTATTAAAGTTATACAAGTTCGTTCCAGATCCTTCATACTGCAGAGTCTACCGGGTAAGCATGATAGCAAGCTAGCAAAGCAGCGACAGCGGCAACCCGACACAAAATCCCTGAGTGCTGGGTCTCATGAATTTTACTCAACCTACTGGTATGACACAGCTGAAATTGTGAAAATTCGTAGTGTGTACTTTAGTGCTGCCGAGGTCTATCGAGTAAGGATTATAATCTTTTCGAAAACCTAACTCTATTGCACTAAATTAGCTATGTCAGTCCACCAGGTAAGGTAAAAGTATGGGTCTCTCTGGCACAACATTGCGTCTCATTGTTGACCCAAAATCCTGATGCTAGAGTTGCCCTTCTCAAACAATTCCTCGTCATTGCTCCCCGCACCCTAACCCCTAAACCCCACACCCCAGGAACAAGCACCCTCGACACCCCTTGCCAGCCGAATTGATACCGATCTAATTTGAAGATGCCACTGAGGAAATGGGCAGAACGCTTGTCCGGTAACACTTTCTTCAATCCAAAATCGCCAATCTAAAATCCAAAATGGTATGAGCTTATTTCCCCTTCTTAATCTCTTCTTCCAAATCATCCAGAGGAGATCGGGCTACCCTGGAGGAAAATTGACCCTTCTTCTCTGCAGGTATAGCAAGCAAAGACCCCTATGGCACAGAAATTTGGACTCATTGGCCTCGCCGTCATGGGCGAAAACCTGGCCCTCAACGTGGAACGCAACGGCTTCCCCATCGCCGTCTACAACCGTACCGCATCGAAAACCGAAGACTTCATGGCCAACCGAGCCCAGGGCAAAAACGTCAAGGCCACCTATTCCATCGAAGAATTCGTCAACGCCCTCGAACGGCCCCGCCGCATCCTGATCATGGTCAAGGCCGGTAAACCCGTTGATGCTGTGATCGATCAACTCAAACCTCTCCTCCAAGCAGGTGACATGATTATCGACGGCGGCAACTCCCTTTACGAAGACACCAACCGCCGGGTCGAAGATCTGGAATCCGTCGGCCTTCGATTCATCGGCATGGGCGTCAGCGGTGGTGAAGAAGGTGCCCTCAACGGTCCTAGTCTGATGCCAGGTGGCACCGAAGCCGCCTACCGCGAAATCGAACCCATCGTCACCAAAATCGCCGCCCAGGTCGATGACGGCCCCTGCGTCACCTACATCGGCCCCCGCGGTGCAGGCCACTACGTCAAGATGGTACATAACGGCATCGAATATGGCGACATGCAACTGATCGCCGAAGCCTACGACCTACTTAGCACCGCTCTCGGCCTCACCCACACCCAACTGCACGAGGTCTTCCACGAATGGAACCAGACCGACGAACTCAACTCCTTCTTGATCGAAATCACCGCCGAGATCTTCAAAAAACTCGACCCTGACACCAACAAGCCTCTGGTTGACGTCATCCTCGATGCAGCAGGGCAGAAAGGCACCGGACGCTGGACCGTTGTCAGCTCCCTGGAGTTGGGCGTCGCCATTCCCACCATTGGTGCCGCCGTAAACGCCCGTATTCTCTCCTCCCTCAAGGACGAACGCATCGCCGCCGCCAAAATCCTCAGCGGCCCCACCCGCCAATATCAAGGGAGCGACGCCAAAGCCTTTATTAGTCAGGTACGTGATGCCCTCTACTGCTCCAAGATCTGCTCCTATGCCCAGGGAATGGCCCTGCTAGCTGCTGCCTCCAAGGAATTTGAGTACAACCTCGACCTGGGAGAAACTGCCCGCATTTGGAAAGGAGGCTGCATCATCCGCGCCGGCTTCTTGAACAAAATCAAGCGGGCCTTCGATCAGAACCCAGACCTTCCCAACTTGCTCCTGGCCCCAGAATTCAAACAAAGCATCCTGGATCGTCAAGACGCCTGGCGGCAAGTCCTCGCCACTGCCAACACCCTGGGCATTCCGGTCCCTGCGTTCAGCGCCTCGTTGGATTACTTCGATAGCTATCGCCGCGAGCGCCTGCCCCAAAACCTCACCCAGGCCCAACGAGACTTCTTTGGTGCTCACACTTATAAACGAATCGACAAAGAGGGGACATTCCATACTGAATGGATGTAAGTTGCTCTTATGGTGTAAGGCAGGAGGCAGAGGGCAGAGGGCAGAAGGTTGCTTATTCTAGCTTTGCGCTTTTTGTTCTGTCCCGATTCATTTTCGTAATACTTCCCAAGGCTGCAGATCGCTTTTAGAAGTAATGTTCAGCTAACTAGAGACCGGGTTCCTTAACGGAACCCGGTCTCTTCAGTCCTCTGCAGATGCCATTTATTCACACGACCTGGAAGATTAGCGCTCCCTTCGGAGGCGCTAACCTCCATTTCTTCGTGCTAGAACGAGAAAATGGGTTATTTTGAAAGCCTTGCTCCGCAAGGCTTTCAAAATAACCTTCCCAGTCGTGTGATTCACTTGTTGAATCCTTAAACAGGGTCAGCGAAAGTCAGGTGATAACGGTTGGCTTCTCCATGCCTGTGTGAGTATGGATCTGGGCAATGTCGTCTGCGATCGCAATCAACGCCGCCAGCGCCTCCTGGGTTTCCACATGATGTTTGGCACTGTCCGGCTCATAGCTTTCCAGATAGACCCGCAGCGTCGCTCCCTGAGTCCCTGTCCCCGAAAGGCGGAAGACAATACGAGACCCATCCACAAAGCCAATGCGAATCCCCTGCTTCTGGCTAACGCTGCCATCGATCGGGTCAGTATAGCTGAAATCGTCGCAATAGTCGACTTCATAGGCCCCGAACTGCTTACCCTTCAGACCCGGCATGGCGGCGCGCAGAGTGTCCATCAGGGTGTTGGCTCGTTGAGTGTCTACACCCTCGTAATCGTGGCGAGAATAGTAATTGCGCCCGTAGGTTTGCCAATGTTCCTGCACGATATCCTCAACAGACTGCTGCCGCACCGCCAGAATATTCAGCCAGAACAGCACCGCCCACAGGCCATCTTTTTCCCGGACATGGTTGGAGCCGGTACCAAAGCTCTCCTCGCCGCACAGGGTCGCCTTATCCGCATCCAGCAGATTGCCAAAGAACTTCCAGCCCGTGGGGGTCTCATAGCAATCAAGACCCAGTTTAGCCGCAACTCGATCCACAGCAGCGCTTGTGGGCATCGAGCGAGCAACCCCCGCCAGACCAGACTTGTACCCTGGAACCAGTTGGGCATTGGCCGCCAGCACCGCCAGACTGTCGCTGGGCGTGACAAAGAAATTGCGGCCCAGAATCATGTTGCGATCGCCATCGCCATCAGAAGCCGCACCAAAATCCGGCGCGTCCTGGCCAAATAAAATCTCCACCAGGTCATGGGCATAGACCAGATTGGGATCGGGATGACCGCCGCCAAAATCTTCTAATGGAGTACCATTGAGCACCGTCCCAGCGGCTGCGCCTAACCGTTGCTCCAGAATCGTGCTGGCATAGGGACCCGTCACCGCGTGCATCGAATCAATGCACAAACGGAATTTCCCATCTGCAATCAGCTGCCGGATCTGGTTGAAATCAAACAGCGACTCCATCAATTGGGCATAATCCGACACAGAATCGATGATTTCCACCATCATGCCCCCCAGAGACGTGTCCCCCAGGTTGTCCAGATCCACATCCGCCGCGTCCAAAATTTTGTAGCGCTCAATGGCTTTGCTGCAGGCATAGATCGCTTCGGTCACCTTTTCAGGGGCAGGGCCGCCATTGCTGATGTTGTACTTGATGCCAAAATCTTCCTCGGGGCCGCCCGGATTGTGACTGGCGGAGAGAATAATACCACCAAATGCCTCATATTTACGGATAATACAGGACGCTGCTGGAGTGGAGAGAATGCCACCGCGTCCCACCAGCACCCGACCAAAGCCATTGGCTGCCGCCATTTTCAGAATGATCTGAATCGCAGTCCGGTTGTAATAGCGACCATCGCCGCCCAGGACGAGGGTCTGGCCTTGATACCCGTCCAAACTGTCAAAAATCGACTGCACAAAATTTTCCAGGTAGTGGGGCTGCTGGAAAACAGGCACGCGTTTTCGCAGTCCAGAGGTGCCGGGTTTTTGGTCGGTAAAGGGCTGGGTTGATACGGTGTGAATGTTCATAAAGACAATCGTGGAATCGGCTTCAGCCTGACAGACTGGATAATGTTACAAAATCTATAGTACGCGCCTGATGTCCCCTAAAACCCAACTGGCCTCAATTTCTCAATTTAAGGTTGGGTTAACAGGGTTAGGGTGATGCGTTTGGGTGATGCCCTGACTCACCCATATTTCAGGAACGATCTTCGCTGCTGACTGGGAGATGAATGGTGAAGGTGGAGCCGCGATCTCGTTCGCTTTCTACCTCAATTTGCCCTCCCATCATGTCACAGAGCTGTTTGGTGATGCTCAACCCCAAGCCTGTGCCGCCATACTTGCGGGTGGTGGACAGATCGCCCTGGGTGAAGGGTTTAAAGAGATTCTGCTGCTGTGCTGCAGTCATGCCAATGCCCGTATCGCTCACCCGAAAGGTAATCCAATCCTGGCCTGCTTTGCTTTGGCGGCTGACCTCGAAGGTAATAGTTCCCTGTTGGGTGAACTTGCTGGCATTGCTCAATAAATTATGCAAACATTGCCGAACGCGCGTCTCGTCAGCGTACATCGTACCGATATCCGCTGGACAGCAAACTGTCAGGGTATTGCCATTCTTCTCTGCTAGAGATGCGATTGTATCGACGACCTCTTGCACCATGGGGCAAATCTCCAGAGTTTCCGGCAGAATTTTCATGCGGCCTTCGACAATCTTGGACAAATCCAGCAGATCGTTAATGATATTGCGAAGGAATTTACTGTTATGGATAATTTTCTGAGCAAAGTGTCTGCGTTGTTCTGAGGTTAAATCTGCATCCGCTTCTTCCAGGGTTTCGCTCAGGCTGATGATGGCTGTTAAGGGGGTGCGAAGTTCGTGGCTGGTATTGGCTAAAAAGAGGGTTTTGGCATGGTCTGCCTGTTCTGCTTCGGCACGACGAAGACGTTCTGCTTCGGTTTGCTTGCGGGCGGTAATGTCCTGGAGCGCCGCGATCGCATAAATAATCTCCCCCGCTTGATTCCGGATTGGTGTTGCTGACACCTGTAAGGGAATTACTGAGCCATTTAGAATTTCATAATCATCAACGATCGGGTTTTCTTCTCCATTTAGAGCACGTAGGATCGGTATCTTTTCCTTGGGATAGCGATCTGTTGTTCCCGCCTTACAGCGTTTGTGACTGGCGATCTCCTCTAACTCTTCTGGATATTTTTGGCCAATGATGGCGTTGATGTCCTGATTCGTCAGCCCATAAATTTTAACGGCCTCGTGATTGACATAAAAGATTTTGCGATCGGGAGTAATCACTAATACACCTACGGGCAGGGCATCCAGGAATTGCCTCAGGTTTCTTTGCAGCTCTTGTTCCCGTTCCCAGGCAGTTTTCAGTTCTTGAACCACCTTCAAACTACGTTCGATGGTGAGCTCTAATTCATCCAAATTAAAGGGCTTGGTTAAAAAGTCAAAGGCACCGCAGCGCATCGCTTCTCTGATATTGGACATATCCCCATGGCCACTAATGACCACCGCTTTCAGCAGGCGAGAATGCTCCTGCAACTTCTCCTGCAGTTGACCGAGTAAGGCAAGCCCATCCATTTCCGGCATATTGATATCGGTCAACACCAGATCGAAGTCTGGATCGGTTGTCAGGGTCTGTAACGCTTCCTTGCCATCATGGGCAAAGACAAACTGAAATTCATTGTGTTCAATTTGATCCTCAAAAATTTGAGGAAGCAACAGTTCTAGATCCGGTTCATCATCCACCACAAGGATTTTGGCTGGCATGGTTGTGTCCTTCGTTTCAGTAACGGGTCTGGCCCTGGCTTATTCTCCACAATTTTTGGGTAGGGTGATGATAAATTCGCTGTATTGACCCACTTCGCTGTTGACCTCGATCTGGCCTTGATGTTCGCCCACAATAATATTATGACTAATCCATAGTCCTAACCCGGTTCCTATATCAGATGATTTAGTAGTAAAAAATAGCTCGAATATTTTCCCCTGGATGTCTGCAGGTATTCCTTTGCCATTATCCTTGATGCGAATTTCCACTGCGTCGATCGAATTTTTTGTATTAATTGTCAGGGTGGGGATAAATGCTGGCTGGTTTTGCTCTGCTACTGATTGCTGATTGGCTTTTTCTTGAATGGTAAAGAAGGCATTGTTGAGAATATTGGACAGGGCATAAAAAATATTCTGCGATACTAAGTCGATTGGCTCTAAACTGCGATCGTAATCCGTGACGATCTTAAACTTTAGGACTGCATCCAGGTTCCGCATTTCGATGCGGCGCTCAGCTTGCTCCAACGCTTCCTGAACCAGGGCGTTAACACTCGTCCGCTGCCGTTTGCCTTTTTCCCCTTGAAAATGCTGGCGGATATCGCGTACCAACCGATCGGCCTTGTGGCCGTGTTCGCCAATCTTTTCAGTATTCTGGATCAGTTGGGTCAAGGTTTTTTCTAAATCGTTTCTTGTTTTGTCGTCTAATGTTCGCTCTGGCTCTGCCAGTTTGTCCAACAGCTTTTTAGCTGCTCGCACCGAGACTTCAGCAAAACCATTGATGTAAACCAGACGATTCTTCAGTTCATGGGCAATGTTGGCTGTCAGTTGAGCAATATAAGTAAATTTTTCCTGGGCCATAATCTGCTGCTGTTGGGCTTCCAGGGCTTGCAGCGTACTGGATAGATTGGCATTTTTCTCTTGTAATTCCTGGTTTTGGGCCGCAACCAGACGGGAATTTTCAATCGAAATCGCCACGGGTGCAGATAGAATCTCTAAGATCTTGAGATGTTCGGCCGTAAATGGCGTCGCCGCTTGCTGCTTTTCCAGGTAGAGAATGCCGCTCAATGTATTCTCGTGAATCAACGGTACGCAGAGAATGGCAGCAGGACAGGCAGACCGAATGTAGGGATCTTGAGCAAATTCTTCTAACTGCTCGGCATTGTCGATCGCTAGTGGACGACGGCTGCGGGCCACATGGTTGACGATCGAAGCAGGTAATAAAGGGAGGTCGCGATCGCGATCGACCTCCCCCAACGGAATCGATGGCAGCACGATTACTGTGTCTGCATCCACAGTCCCTTCCGCTTCGACAAACCAATCTACTGCGTCAGTGCCAGGGGTGGGTGCAGCCTGAGTCGGCAGAATCAGAAAACTTTTTTGCGCTCCGGTATGCTCGATTGCAGTATCCATCAAGTTAGCGAGCATTTCCTGATGCAGTGAGCTGACCATAAACTGGACTCCTTCAGTGAGGCAATGAGGCTTGCAAATGGCGCTCGATCTTCGCCAGCAAACGCGGCAACTCAATCGGTTTAATCTCGTGCTCGTCGCAACCCGCACCGATCGCTTTCTCTCGATCTTTGGATAATGCGTCTGCACTCAGGGCAATCACCGGGATGTGCTTCAGGTTGGAGTCTGCTTTCAGCCTTCGAGTCGCTTCCCATCCATCCATCACCGGCAGGTGTAAATCCATCAAAATCAGATCGGGGTTTTCCGAGGCAGTTTTTGCTAATGCCTCTTCGCCGCTGATTGCAGTGATTACAGTGTAGCCTCGCCGTTTCAATCGAATTGATAGGGAAAGACTAATATCTTCTTGATCTTCCACTAAAAGGATTTTGGTCATATTGCCCACCCTAATTAAGGTGTATTTATTATCGTTCCCTTTATCTATAGACATTTAAATTATCATAGAGGTTTGGAGATAAAGAGAGTATTAATTATTATTTAGGTTCGTGACACTGAGCAGGCAGTTCCATGATAAATTTAGCGCCTTCCTCGAACCGATCTTCCAGTTTCAGACTACCCCCCATGAGATGACACAGTTTTTGAGCAATGGTCAATTGCTGAGACATTTTGCTCTCCGGAGAAATCTTCTCTTCCAGAGAGGTGTCGTAGGTCGTCGCCTGAAAGAGTTGCTGACTCTGCAGGTGAGTCAAGTTGAGCGTCGGCAAGTTGACCTGGAAGCTAATCCATTCGAAGTCATGATAAACCTGGCGATGCACGGCTAAAGTAACGGTTTGCGCCTGTGCAAGATCGATGGCATTGCTGAAGAGGTTCGTCAAACCTTGTCGTATCCGAGTAACGTCGCCCTGCATCGTGCCTGCTGTACTGAGATCGCCCAGGATTTCTAAAGGAAAGTGCTGGCAATATTCTTTGAGCGTCTCAATGAGATCGGTCACGATCAGCTGAATGGAAAATTCCTCTATAAACAAGTCAATAGTACCGGATTCCAGCTTAAACAAATCGCGGATATCGCTCATGTCCTGCAGCATCGTTCGACCAATTTGAGTAATTTTCTGCAGTACATCAATGTCCTGGGTTTCAATTTCATTCGTTTCAGGCCAATAATCGTCGCTGTTTGATTCAGATAACATTTCGCTATAGCCCACGATTGCGGTTAATGGGGTGCGAAAATGATAAATTACTTTTTCTAACAGGGTAATTTCTGCGGCAATCCCCTGTTCTGCTTTGATTTTTTGTTGGATCGGTTCGACTAAATAGTCATGCACCAGTTGATATTGATCTTCGGTTTCATTACGAAAGCGAAAGATTAAATTGTTGCCCTGCAAGATCTCTAAAATTAAATTGAGTCGATCGGCAGGTACGTTTAAGGTGGATTCGAACTGCGATCGCGTCCTTAAGGACCGATGTCCTCGATCGTCAACCAGGTAATTCAGCACCTTCAAAATCAACGGCCTGTTTTCTGACCCGCAATCTTCAAACACCGCATCCAGGTATCTTTCAACCAATTTTGTTTGAGGGTTTTGGCCCAACCCCTGATAGTCTTCCAGAGTACGAATTCTGGCATCTTGAATCGCTGCTCCAACGATCTGCAACTGTACAGGCCGCACTTCACCCTGTGGTTGTAGATCGGTAAGATCCTCTACCAGCTTTACGATCAGTCTATCTTCTAAATTCAATTGAGACCGTCGGGTTAAACTGTCTATCACCGAATAGGCATTTTCCGGGGAAAAATTCGCCAAATAGTAGAGAACATCTTTACTCAAAATATCGTTATTAATCGTTCTCAGATCGATCTGGCGACTGGCAGACAATAAGTAGTGCAGGTAATCTTCTCGAATCGAAAGAATAATCTTAATGAAAGGCAGATTCAAGCATTGACGCAAAAAGTCGAAGAACGCTGGCACATCAGTCTGCGACTTCAATTGCTTTTGGGTAAAGAACAGATTCTCAAAGGGATCGAAAATTAAAATCGTTTGTAAGTTCAATGCTTCGTTACAGCGCAAAATTTCCACTAAATCGGTCGCTGAACCAGGGGGTGCTGTCAGAGGAATGTCTTTTTCGGTCAGAGCCTTAGCCAGGGCTTTACCTAACCGTTCTACCCAATTGCTATACACTTCCAGAACAACGGGCAAAAACTCGCGCCCTCTGACAGTTTTATGTTTGAGTGCTGGCACTAAGGCAGCATGGATCAAAGAGCTTTTCCCGACGCCAGATTGGCCATGTATGACCGTCAATTTATGCTGGGTATCGCTGGCTCTGGCGATCAATTCGTTGACGGATTCCTGCCGCCCTGACGTTTCAATTAGATGCTCGACATATTCTTTCCACTGAGCTTCTTGTCTTTCCTGCGCTGTCTGCGGCCTGGGGCGATCGCTGGTGCTAATAATCAAGGGCACTGCTCTCACTTGAACTTGAGGCTTTTGGGGACGCAAATGACCGGCACCGACAAAGGCCCGAAAGCCATATTGGTATTCAAAGGAGCGCAGTTTTTGTTTGGTTTTAAAGGCAAGATGGTATTGACGCTGTTGTAGATAGAGCGATCGCAATTGCTCCAAAATTTCAATATATAACTGCGGATCGTCTTCTAATTCAACCACGGCGGCTTGTTCCAGAGTGTGGGTCGCTTGTTCTACCCGATCGAGCTGGCACAGACTTTGACTCCTTAGCAGCAGCAACCAACTTTGATAGGATTGCTGCCGATTGGGAACCTGTTCCAGGGTTTGCAGTGCCTGCTCGGTTAAGGTTTGGGTCTGATGCCAGTGGTGCCGATGCAGGGCAACTTCTGCTAAAAAACCATAATCCTCAGCTAAATAGATTTCCATGCCATCAGTCGTTTGATGCAATCGTTGAGCTGACTGAGCAATTTGCTCTAATTCATCCCAGGCTCTCAGTTTTTGCAATACTTTACCGAGCTGACTGATAAATTTAGCCACTAAGTCCTGACGAGAAGCTTGCTCAAATACTTGGATACATTTGACAAAATAATGTCTGGATTTCTTCCAATGTTTAGTTTCTGCCGCCCGTTCTAGTTCAGCATTGCGATAATGGCATAAGCCAATATTGGAAAGAATGAAACCTCTTCTCAATTCTGGCGCGATATCAGTTGCAGCTGAATATCGTTCTGCTTCTTTACTGCCGTGATGCCAGAGGGCGTAACTTCGTTGATAATGGACAAGCGCCTGGTTAAGTTCATCGCGACTGTAAGCATCCCGAGCCTGAATAAATTCCAGACAAGCTTTTAGATCCGGGGCTAATTTTTTAGAGTCATCATTCAGATCTTTAAGTACTAATTCAAGCTCTATCCGATCGGATTCGCTAAAATAAGGCTCAGTTGTCAAAAAAACATCAAGACCTATATCTAATACTTCCTGGAAAAGATTATCAGATTTCTGTCGGAAATATTCTAATATTATTGATGTATCTCTTTTAAAGGAAATAGAAGTACACCAGCTTCTAAAATCCAGAGCTGCTTCAAATTTCTCCAGAATTTTATCGTTGACCCACAACACTAATGGGAAAGAGAAGTTTTCGCGAAATTGCTCTCGCACATGATTGGCTGAGATTAACAATTTTTCAAGCTCAATAATTTCTTCCAAACCGAAAATCATTAATGCCGGAGGGTGTTGTCCATTCAGCTGTGTCTTAATACCAGAGTAGAGTTTTTGAACAGATGCATCTAGCTTAATATGTTGGATTTGAGAGGGACAAAGTGTCGGTAAATCTTCAACTATTTTTCTTTGCAAATCAGGATAATTGCAAATTGCTAATATGAGCTTAAATTGTTCCTGACTGTTTTGTATTTCCCATGCTAGCCGAGCTAAAGAGCTTTCATTCGGAGGAAAATTTTTATTTGTTCGATGCATCCGTTAGCTCCTTATCAGTAGCTACAATTGGATTGACATCAAACCAAGTGTTTTCTCGATCTTTATACTCGAACACCAATAGACTTCGCATCAAAATATCATAGCTATAATCGCTGTCATGAGTTGCCCTTTGGACGCTCTGAGTTTGCTTGACTTCCTGTAATAAATCCCATTGATTTCTGGCAAGGGGTAAGGTGAGGAAATTCTGTTCCTCTCGAATCACCTTTTCTACACTAGGGAGAGAAATGGGCAAGTTCATCTCGGTTGCAATGGCTTGATTTAACAGCCGCAGCAACTGTCTGACATGACCGCCGCTGATGTGGCATAACCGCTCTAAAATTTCAGGAGTATCAAACACCTCACCCAATCGGTTAAATCTTTCCTGCGGCTTGAGTTCAGGAAAGGCTCTGGCCAGAACCAGCTGTCGTAAAAGGTTTATGCCTTCTTCATGGTCAATCCCCTGATGCGATTTTACGGCTACCATTGGCAACACTTCAATATTGCCAAAGCGATCGATTAAGCGATGAACCTCGTTGGAAAATCTCAAAGCCAGGGGTATGGTATAGATCAAATGGCAATTAAAATAGCTGAGTTGATCGCCCCGATCCACAAACAGATATTCTTGCTGGTTGCGATTTGCCTGGATGAGTTTATTCGCTACTTTGTCGAGGCCATCAACAATAATGACTAAACCTTTCTTACCCCGGCTTTTGAGCGTTGCAATTGCAGGCTCCAGTACTTCCTGGTTAATTGCTTTAATGATGCCTCTGGTCTGGGGCTCCAGGTAACCTCTCAACCGATCTCGAAGGGTCAGACTCTCTTTGGTTTGAGCGGTAATGTTAGCAATGCCAACTGATAGTTTAACCTGGGACAATTCTATGGGTGTCTTGAAGATTTCTTTGATGTCCTTGAAACGCTGTTCAAAATATCCCGGTTTGAGATCGATGCCGATGTCTTCTAAATTCTTACTGACCTGACCGGTAATGGCGAGCAGAATATCGCTGATATCCACATCCTGCATTTCCAAACTCTGGGTTGATTCGAAGTAAACCACATGGAATCCTGCGTCTTCTAGCTCTGCTTTGAGCCAGCGTAACTCGGTTGACTTGCCGCAACCCACATGACCAGTAAACAACTGATAGGTAGGTTCATCAGGCGATAGGAGAAGAATACGGTTTTTCAGATTGCCAATGACTGGGCCACCGCGAACCGAGGCAAAGTTGATGTAATATTGGCGGTCTTCTTCAGAGCTATCCACCAGGAGGGTTTTGCTGGGGTTGGTCGCCTGGTAGAATTTGCGGACCCTTTCTTGGATATCTGGAGTCATGGCAATATCAATGCTGGTTGGACTGCCTCTATTGTGCCAGATCTTGCTGGTATATGCGATCTTCCTCGTTCCCAAGCGGAATGGGGAAATGGGGAACAGGGAACGGGGAAACGCAGAAAACGATCCAGGGTAAGAGTATCCAGGATCGCCTGCGCTTGGATTGAGCCAACTTACCAGGGATTGCCGATCGCAGTAAAGCCTGCCCAATAGTAGGGATGAGAGAAATCCCTACGGCCAGGACCAGGCAGTTCAACTGGCAAAACCAATCCCTTGGGAAAGCCAGAGCCAAAAAGCTTACCCTGCTCAATATAAACCTCTCCGCGCAGCATGGCGTTCTGTGCGTTGCAGAGTGCTTCTATCTTGGTTGAGGTATGACGGAGCTGGTAATAAAATTCTGACATTAGCCCCAACGTTCCCAGATCGTCTGTGCTTGTTAACGAAGACAGCACCGATTTTGCCCCAGTGAGAAGAGCAAAATCCGTGAGTCCCCATCCTCCCCGATTTTCCACAGACAGCTCAATTCCACTTAACACCAATAGTTCTAATGGCGGATCTATCGGTATCGCTCTTCTCAATTCTTCAAAGGTAACTTTTCTGTCCCAAAAACGAATGTAGGATTTGTCTGGAGCGTTGGGTATGAGTTGCCCGCGAGTGGCCAGGTGGATAATATCAAGTCGCTGCTGCTGATACTCTTCCCGCAAGGTTTTTAATGTTGAGGATTCATTCAAGAAAAATCGCCCCGACTTTAGCTGTTGTATGACCAATAATTCCAAAAGAACGCCAGGTAAAGTACCTGTATCAGAAAACTCTGAAATGCCCATTGCCAGTACCCTGGCATTTTTTAAGTTACGAGGGTCGGTAGTGGGTAAATGCGACCCAGGGACGACGCCGATGTTGTATTTCTCGACTAAAAATGCGTCGCCATCATGCAGAGCTGCCAGGGGTAACGTCTCTAATTCGCGATCGAGAACGAAGAGTAGGTTTTCGATCCCCCAATCCTGGAAATGATCTTCTAAAGGGTCAATGAGCCATTGATACAGACGTTGAGAAGATTTCAGATCGGCAGTGGAATGAAGAGAATGAGATGCAGACAAAATCTTGGATCGCAAGTTTTTAGCGGCAAGAAATATTTCTCTTCGGGTAACTTCAGGGGCTACGATCCGAACGGGATCGTTTTGTGAGGAGATTGCGATGATTTCAAGATAATCTGCAGGGTTGGATGGCGCTTGGTCGAATCCTATCCCGTCGAACTCTATCCCACTGAATAAACGATCTCGTTCTTGCTCTAGAGATTCTATTTGTGCGTCGATAGAAAGGCGAGGGCTATTCTGAGATGCAAAATGAATGTAGATTATCGTTGATTTTGAACGAATTTCAGATCCAACCTGTGCCAGTATATTTCTCTTCGCTCCTCCAACAGTAGGACCTGTTTCAACCTGTTTTCGATCGTTCTGTATCTCTATGAGAGACTGCACTATTGGTGTCGTTAAACTCTCACGGATCGGGGGAACTGCAACCTTCGTTGCTTGTATAGAAGCGTGGGATTTTTCTGTAACAAGTGCATTCGCGATCGCAATTGGAACGGACAGGGGTGAGTCCAACCGCGCGTATGAGCTTTGGGCAGGCGCTTTCCTGGCACCACCAGTGGTCAGTACAAGGAAACCGATCAGGACGGTCCCTATCTTGCCTGCTGCCTTCATCTTTAATCGATCTTTAACGGTGTTCATTGGACTCTTGAGCGCTAGATGACCAGAATGGCTTATGAAGCGACTCTTCTTATGAAGCGACTCTCCTTCTCATGAACCCAGGGGAGCAACCGAATGCTGCAAGAATCTGTCATTGCGACTTCAATGCCTCCGGGTCGATGCCCAATGCCTGCAACTGTTCCGGGGTCAGGCTGCTGAGCTGCTCTGCCAGCTGGCGACGCTGCTGCCGTTCCTGTTCCAATTGCAGTGCTGCCCGTGCCAGTTCCGTCTGTGCCTGCTCTAGCTGGTTTTCTGTTTGCTGCCGCTGCTGCCGTTCCTGGTCGCGCTCCCGTTCTGCCTGCTGCCTTAATTGCCGCTCCTGTTCTCGCTGGACCATCATCTCCGGGTAGGTGGCAAAGGGTTCGCCGTTGGGGTAGTAGAGCTGCAGGTCTTTGCCAATCAGCTGGAAGCGGATGCCCAGCAGGGGACTTGTCCATCCATCCATCTCGATTATGGGTTGGAACCAGGTGCCTTCGCGGGTCCAGCCTTTGAGCGTGCCGTTATCGGGGTCGTGGATGTAGTATTCTTCGACGCCATGTCTGCGGTAGAAGTCGAGTTTATCCACTTCGACTTCCTGCTGGGTGTTGTTGGGGGAGACGAATTCGAAGGTGACTTGGGGCCCCAGGTTGTTTTCCTGCCATTGTTTGTAGGAGATTCGGTCTTTTTTATCTTGACCGAAGATAACCATGACATCAGGGGCTTTATTCTCGGCACTGCCTTCTACGGGCAACCAGAGCAGGTTGCCCGCGACAAAAACGTTTTGGTCTTGGAAGAGGGCATCGAGTCCGCCCTGGGTAGTCATAATCAGGCGGAATTGTTTGGTGTTATCGGAAAAGGGTAAGCCGTCAGTTTCGGGGTAGAGGACAGCCTGGGCCGGTTGGAGAATGGCAGTCATGGGTTCAACCTCAGGTCACCCGTTTAGTGTAGCAAAGGAGGAAACAAATGAGCAATCGGGGTAATGGGCTTGATTCGGTTGCTCGATACGACTGGGAAGGTTAGCGCCCCTGGTGGGGGCGCTAACCCCTTATTGCTTCATACCAGCACAAGAAAAATAGGTTATTTTGAAAGCCTTGCTCCGCAAGGCTTTCAAAATAACTTTCTAAGTTGTGTATCAAATGTAGAAGGGAGCCACAAATGAATCGAGAACATTGGCTGTGGGGAATTGGAGGAGTTGGCTGGGCACTGCTGCTGCTGGCTTGCCGCGCGCCAGATCGCTCGCAGACCCATATCCAGCCCGCCGCTGTTCCAGCGCCGCCTGCTTTAACGACAGCTGAACCTGCGGCTGTCAAAGTTGACTATGCTTTCCTGGAACAGCAGTTGGCTGCAGGCGATTTCAACGGCGCTAATCAGGAAACCTGGAAGATTCTGCGGCAACTTTCCCCGCAGCCAACACCAGACAATCCCTTCCCCTGCGCAGATTTGCACCGCCTCGATCGGCTCTGGATACGCTACTCGGACGGACGCTTTGGCTTTAGCGTTCAGCAACAACTGTGGCAACAGGAGACAGCAAACCGTAACGGGCAGTGGATTGGAGATGCTGTCTATCGGTTTTGCGATCGCATCGGCTGGGGCAGTTGCGAGCTGGCCTACAACCAGGCAAATTTTAGCCTTGCCGCCCCTATTGGCCACTTACCCACCGCAATATTACCCCTGGCTGACGAAGGTTACGATCCCGAAAGCGGCCGTCTGATATCCTTCGGCTCAGACATCAAACCGACCCATCTGCTCTTTTTGGGTAGAAATCCAGGCACCTATGAAAAACTTGCATCAGTCACTGAGGGTTTCCTGGCGCAGCTTGCAAGGTGCGAACTTGAAGAGAGGGTTTCCATCGCCCTCAATAAATCACGTTGCACCATTGAACAACGTTCCTCATTACCATCAAATCAGGACTAGTTAGACACCATTGTTTGAGCGTTTGTCCTGATATCAGCCAGACAGAAAGCTGAATGTCTTCTTGAGAAAACTACAGAATTCTTAAGTAAGATAAACATTGTTATTTTTGCAAATTGCCAACACAAAAATGACTTATCTCTGTTGGCTAGAGGGTTATTGGCTGTTGCTAGACTGTTAAAGTATTGCAACAATTCTTACGGCAATATGAAATCTTTGTGTTGAATCTAAACATTTTTGAGTAGCCTTTTGTAATATAAAAAATATATAAAGATGCACACCCTTGCTCCTGGCAAATTTGCGTTAAGAAGATTGCGCGCTCTGTCAGGAGCTTTTTGTATCCGATTTTTATGGATTAGACTCAGTAATCCAAAATTGGGTTAAGCAGCAACAGATGGAAAAATCGCCATACTCTCTTAGCAGTCAATCGGAGAGAGATAAATCTTCCCGATTGCCCCACAACCTCCACTCCCTCTTCCGTAGGAAAAATCATACCGATGCCTGCTCAGCGACCTCTTCCTTTTCGGTTTGGGAAGCGGCTTGAGCAGCTTCAGCTGCCAAACGCTCTTTATCGCGCTTGCGTTTTTTTGCATAGAGTTGAATCGTTGCAACCATAGCAATGACCATGGCAACAACAACCCAGGTGGTCATATCAGCAGGCAAGCTACCTTTGAACACCGCCAACAAAACAATTACAACTAGTAAAACAGTTGGCGCTTCGTTCAATGCCCGGAACTGCTGACCTGTCCAGGCACATTCATCAGCGGCGAGTTTTCGCATCAGATAGCCGCAGTAAAAATGATAGCCTAACAAAAGCACTACAAATCCCAACTTGACATGCAGCCAACCCGACTTCAGCAGGTCAGGTTGATTAACCAACAAACCAATTGCCATTGCAGCTGTCACGACCATACCTGGGGTAGTAATAATGTCGTAAAGGCGCTTTTCCATCAGTTGATACTGATTTTTCAGAATCGTTCGGGCAGGTTCAGGTTCCTGTGCTGCCTCAGCATGATAGACAAAGAGGCGCACCAGATAGAATAGACCTGCAAACCAAACGACAATACCAATCAGATGAAATGCCTTAAACCATAGATAAGTCATGAACTTTGCCTTCTACTGTTTAGATGCGATCGCAGAACGGACATCCTCTACCTTACCTGGTTTGCAACCCATTATTACGTTTGCCAATCGAAATGAATGAACCTGAAAATAGCCTCCTCCGTTCTGGGACTACTACAGTTTCCTCAGAAAAAAATATTTGTCCCCGACCATGGATATAGCACGACGGGAATCAGTAGGTAAACAACATAAATTGTGCATTCCAATTTGCTGAAATCCTTGCAATTCAACCATTTGCCAATTTCGATATATACAATTTATTTTGCACAGGTACTTAGATTAAGACATGACACAAGGTTCAAAACCAGATGCAGCCAACTTTTCCCATCTGCCATCTGCCTTTTGCTATAGAAACAAAAATCCCCACCAGCTAGCTGACCAGTGGGGCTGAGGCATGTTTAACCAATACAACTTCATTGTCAGGTTTCCAACTCATTGAAGCCATCCGCCAAACCGCTTAACTCGCATCAGCGAGATGACTAATGACAATATCAGCGGTATTACTTAACAAGTAAGACCCGACTTAAAATGTGGAGATTATACATTATCAACTCTGTAGAGAGAGTGAGTTGCTGACAAAGGCACAATTATTCTTCCAGTAAGACTTTTAGGGTCTGACAGCAATTCCTCCGATGAATATTGGAAGCAACAAGAATGATAAGTAGTTAAACAAAATAAATTGTGCATTTCAATTGGCTAAAATCCTTACAATTCAACCATTTCCCAATTTCGATATATACAATTTATTTTGTACAGTTACCGATCCAACTCTTCATTGCCCTGACCTGACCGACTCTGTGCTTGCAACCCAGAATGCAATCGGTTTGCGCTTAAGGTCGATACAGTCCAGAACAGTGACCTATATCGTGTTTATCCAATCTTACACGTAATTGAGTTGGGTATCGGGAAACGCCTCTACATAGAGAGGTTTGGCTGCATACACTTAACAGCCTGTTGTTCTATAACAGGGTGTCGAATGATTTTCAGTTCACTCCATATAGTTCAGGATATGGAGAGTATTCCAGGAAGAAGCTCTAGGACTCAACATAGATTTGGGTTTCAAATACAATCTCAAAAAATGTTACGGAATTTTGATGATTGCCGATTCCCACACCGATTACGCTGGCTCAGCGCCGATTTTTCCTGCCATATGATTGTCACTAGCCAAGCGCCAGTTGGTCCTGCGTGGAGAATTCGCCAGTATTTGCCCAGAAGGGTCATAAACCTGATAGAGTGATGCGAGTATTTAGCAAATAAGATTTGTGAAGATGAGAGTCTTAGTTATCGGCGGCGACGGCTATTGCGGTTGGGCAACTGCACTTTATCTTTCCAACCGGGGACATGATGTCGGCATCTTGGATAGTCTGGTGCGGCGGGGATGGGATCGGGAGATTGGTGTAGAGACCCTAACCCCAATTACACCCATTCAGCAACGCCTCCAGCGCTGGCGTGCTGAGACCGGCAAATTCATTAACCTGTTTATTGGCGATATTACCGACTGCGATTTTCTCACGACAGCAATGCGGCAGTTCGAACCGGATGCAGTGGTGCATTTTGGCGAACAACGATCTGCCCCCTTCTCAATGATCGATCGAAACCATGCTGTGTTGACTCAGGTCAACAATGTGGTGGGGACGCTCAATCTTCTCTATGTACTAAAAACAGATTTTCCAGAGTGTCACCTGGTTAAATTGGGAACAATGGGAGAATATGGTACTCCCAATATTGATATTGAGGAAGGTTATATTACCATTGAACACAATGGCCGTACGGATACGTTACCTTACCCCAAACAGCCAGGTAGTTTTTATCACCTAAGTAAGGTTCATGATAGCCATAATATCCAATTTGCATGCAAAATTTGGGGTTTGCGGGCTACGGACTTGAATCAGGGAGTAGTCTATGGAGTGCTCACAGAGGAAACTGGGATGCACGAAGAGTTGATCAATCGTCTGGACTATGACGGAATTTTTGGTACAGCATTGAATCGCTTCTGTACCCAGGCTGCGATTGGCCATCCTTTGACAGTCTATGGGAAAGGTGGACAAACCCGGGGATTCCTGGATATTCGGGATACAGTACGCTGCGTAGAACTGGCGCTCGAAACACCCGCAGATCCAGGCCAGTTTCGAGTTTTCAATCAATTTACTGAACTGTTTAGTGTTGGCGAACTGGCACTGAAAGTCCAAAAAGCAGGGGCCGATCTGGGTCGGAAGGTAGAAATCACTCATCTGGAGAACCCTCGCGTTGAGCTAGAGGAACATTACTTCAATGCTAAAAACACAAACCTTCTGGGTCTTGGCTTGATCCCTCATAACCTTTCTGATGCCTTGCTGGATTCTCTACTGAATTTTGCCATTAAGTACCAGGATAGGGTTGATAAGTCCCAGATTTTGCCCAAAGTCTCCTGGCATCGTGATAAGTAGGATGTTGATGTTTTTCGTCGATCGCTAGTAGCCGATTTTTATGCGAATTGCTCTTTTCACTGAGACCTTTCTCCCAAAAGTTGATGGTATCGTCACCCGTTTGCGTCACACAGTCGATCATCTGCAGCGGTGTGGCGATCGGGTACTGGTCATTGCACCTGATGGTGGCTTAACCGAATATAAAGGAGCTAGAATTTATGGTGTAACGGGTTTTCCTTTGCCGCTCTACCCAGAACTGAAGCTAGCGTTGCCGCGTCCCTCAATTGGTCAGGCACTCGAAGAGTTTCAGCCCGACTTAATTCATGTGGTCAATCCTGCTGTTTTAGGTGTTGCTGGGTTGTTTTATAGTAAGTCAATGCAAGTGCCGCTGTTGGCTTCCTATCATACCCATTTGCCCAAGTATCTACAACATTACGGTCTGGGTATGTTTGAGGGATTGGTCTGGGAGTTGCTCAAGGCTGGCCACAATCAGGCGGAGTTAAATTTGTGTACTTCAACTGCAATGGTTGAGGAATTGACAGACCATGGCATTGAGCGGGTGGATTTGTGGCAGCGGGGTGTGGACACAGAAATGTTCCAACCTTATCTGGCGAATCAAGAGATGCGATCGCGTCTGAGTCAAGGGCATCCTGATGCACCCCTACTGCTCTATGTCGGTCGCCTCTCAGCTGAAAAAGAAATCGAGCGTATCAAGCCTGTCCTGCAAGCGATCCCAGATGCCCGTTTAGCTCTGGTTGGAGATGGGCCTCATCGGGCAACCCTGGAAGCCCATTTTGCCGACACACCTACCCATTTTGTCGGCTACTTGCAGGGTTTAGAGCTAGGGTCTGCCTTTGCTTCTGCCGATGCCTTTATTTTCCCTTCGCGGACAGAAACCCTGGGATTAGTCTTGCTTGAAGCGATGGCTGCCGGATGCCCGGTTGTTGCTGCTCGATCCGGTGGCATTCCTGACATTGTCGAAGACGGTGAAAATGGTTACCTGTTCGATCCAGCAGATGAAGAGGGTGCGATCGCCGCCACTCAGCGACTGTTACAGCGGCAAGACGAACGGGAAATCTTGCGGCAAAACGCTCGTCAGGAAGCAGAACGTTGGAGTTGGGCCGCTGCGACCCAGCAACTGAGAAATTACTATCAATCCATCCTGGCTCAACAAAATTTGCCCTCAGCAGCTTGAAAGGGAAATTTGTTCGTGGTTCATGGTTAATAGTTCATGGTTCATGGTTATAGCCAGGGGCCAACCGCTAACCGCCAATCGTTAACCACCATCTTTCCCTGGCCTTGCATACCCTGACCCAATTGTTAAACAGAGTCCTAATATCAATATGCGATGCTAGACTGATGCGACTGTCCAGATTATTGCCCTGGTATTTAATATCAAACAACCTTTTCTGACTTTGACAGTTTTACCCATTGAGAAATTAACCCGCTTTCCCAAACGCAATTTCAAGCCTTGATACCAGTCTGTGGATAAAGGCGCTGGCAGTTTCAAGATCTGTGCTACTCAGAAAATGCAAAATGGGTTCAATAAAATTATCAGGATTGAATCTACTGTCTGGTGACGATTGGGTTCACCCGTTACACTAGATGTGCGATGTTCTTCTCCAGGATCCTGAAAAATCCGGTTGAGCCTGGATTCCTCAGATTGTTAGGTTTTATGCATTTGTACTCACTCAGACCAGGTTATTCTGGGGGTAGGGAGTCCGGATAGGGATCGCACCCGGCTGAATAAATGCAATTTGTTCAGGTATGGATAAAAATTCCTCGACTTGACCTGCTCCATTGCCGAGTCTGAATGTCAGCCCTGAGCAGCGTGCTTAGCATACAGTCATCGCTATGACATTTTCTAATCCAAACGCTGGTAGCATCCTGGCCACGTTGACCCAAATCGACCGGGTTGGTGCTCTTTCCCGTCGCGTCAAAAATCTACCCGTTCCAGAATTTGTCTGCCTGCTGGAGTTCATTACTTCAGAGTTTCAACAGTTTCTACGCGCAATCGACCTGATTAATCATGAAGCATTAGAAACTCTGCTGGAAGAGCTTTTGGATGCATTTACCTTGAAGGTTGGCCAAATTCTCCAGGCCGATCGAACCACTATTTTTTTGGTGGACGAAGAAAAAGGTCAGCTCTGGTCCAAAGTGGCTGAAACTGAAGGGGCGAAACCGTTAGAAATTATGATGCCCATTAATGCTGGCATTGCCGGTCATGTGGCAACAACAGGGCAATCTCTCAATATCCCCGAAGCCTACAGCCATCCCTTATTCAACAAAGAAGTTGACAAGCAAACCGGCTACCATACCCGCAACATCCTCTGCATGCCGATCTTTAGCAGTCAAGATCAGGTGGTCGCTGTAGTTGAACTGCTCAATAAGGCTGGAGAAGATCCCTTCGACACCCAGGACGAGCAGCAATTCCAGGATTTTGCCTCCTATATTGGTATTATTCTAGAAAGCTGCCAGTCTTTTTATGTCGCAGCTCGCAATCAGCGGGGTGTTGAGGCGCTCCTGCAAGCAACCTCCTGTTTGGGGCAGAGCCTCGATCTGGAAGCAACGCTCCGCTCTGTGATGGATCAAGCGCGAGCCTTGATGAAAGCCGATCGCAGCACGCTATTTCTCCTCAGCAAAGAGACAAACGAACTCTGGACAAAAATAACGGCTGCTGATGGCAAGACTTTAATGGAAATCCGGATTCCGGCCAATCGGGGCATTGTTGGCTATGTTGCCTCAACTGGACAACCGCTCAACATCCCAAACGCCTACAAGGATCCTCGTTTTGACCCCACCACTGACCGACGATCGGGCTACTTAACCCGCAATATTCTATGCATGCCTGTCTACGACTCCTCCGGAGATCTGATTGGTGCAACCCAACTGATTAATAAACACCAGGGCAGTTTCACCAATTCCGATGAAGCATTCATGCGGGCGTTCAACATCCAGGCCGGTATTGCCCTGGAAAATGCCCAACTCTTCGAGAATGTCATGGTTGAAAAGCAATATCAGAAAGACATTCTGCAGAGCCTCTCTGATGCTGTCATTTCAACCGATATGCAAGGGCAAATTGTCACCATTAATGAAGCAGCTCTAGAGTTATTGGGCTGTCCGCTGAAGATTGTTGAGAGTAAAGATCTCAAGCAGCACTGGGAACAAAAGTTGTTGGGCCGCTTCGTATGGGATGTGGTACCAATCGAAAATTTACAGATGCGCTTGGAAGATAGCTTGACCAGTGCTGCCAGACACTACGTTCCCGAACAAAACCTTACAGTGGGATTGTTTCGTGCTCCTCTGGCTGAAGGTGACACACCTGCAGCACCGCCACCCGGTCCAATCGAGCAGAACGACAAAATAGATGATGGCATCTATAGTTTAGCCATTCCCGATCTGACCGATCCAGAACGCTTTATTCCCTGGAACGAGCGCAATGGGGATGAGAATGCAGCTTTCCTATCCAGCGAACAGGTGCGATGGATTGAACGCAGCATTAATCTAACGGTTAACCCTCTGACCAATCCCGAGGGCGGCGTTCGCGGTGGCCTGGTCGTTTTGGAAGATATTAGTCAAGAAAAGCGCATGAAAACGACTATGTACCGTTATATGACACCTGGGGTGGCAGAACGGGTAATGGCTCTGGGAGAAGACTCCTTAATGATTGGCGAGCGCAAGGAAGTGACGATCCTGTTTTCTGATATTCGTGGCTATACAACACTGACGGAGAATCTTGGGGCCGCTGAGGTCGTAACGCTGCTAAACCAATATTTTGAGACTATGGTTGAAGCAGTGTTTAACCATGAAGGGACCCTGGATAAGTTCATTGGGGATGCGTTGATGGCAGTGTTTGGGGCACCGTTGCCCTTGACGGAGAACCATGCCTGGATGGCAGTACAAGCAGGACTGGATATGCGCCATCGGCTGGCCGAATTTAACCATCGCCGCATCATTGAGTCTCAGCCCCAAATCCATATTGGCATCGGTATTAGTTCAGGAGAGGTGGTGTCTGGAAATATTGGTTCCCAGCGCCGGATGGACTATACAGTGATTGGGGATGGGGTGAATCTTAGCTCCCGGTTGGAGGGGATTACCAAAGAATATTGTTGCGACATTATTATTAGCGAGTATACGTATCAACTGTGCCGCGATCGCATCTGGGTCAGAGAACTGGACAAAGTACGCGTCAAAGGCAAAAATGAAGCCGTCAGCATTTACGAGCTCATCGGCGACCGTCGTATTCCATTAGATACTAAAACTCTGGAATTTTTAGATCATTACGACGCGGGTCGGAGTGCTTATATCGGGCGCAACTTCAAACAAGCGATCTCGCACTTCGAAGCCGCCAAACAACTCCGACCTCTGGATCAAGCCGTCAAAATCCACATCGCACGGGCGGGCCGATATATGGCAGACCCCCCACCTGAATCCTGGGATGGCGTACATACAGTGTTGACCAAATGATCGATATGTCTTGCTGTGCTTAGGCGTTTCCGTCCCTGAAGATTGGAGCGAAAAGTGCAAACGCTCCTATTCCGTCTGGGAATTTTGCCAACTGCCAGATGTTGCGCTCGAAATCGTCTCCAATAAAAAAGAAGCGAGCTAGACCATAAGCTGCAGAAATACGCTATTCAATCTGGTACTATGCTTTGCATGCAGATGATGATCCGGATTGCTGCAGGTGAAAACTTTTTGGTGTTTTGGGATGAGTGTCAAACGCAAAGGCCAGTTTATCAAAATGGAACAACTCCAAACCGCTAAAAACATCATTCCAACTCCATTACACTTCATCTATCCTCGCTAACACCATTTTGTTCAAACAGAAGTTTTCCGGCGATGCAAGACTGTCGTTTACTGCTCTGGAAACTGCTCTGGAAACTGCTCTGTTTGCTGCTGCTTGCCGCTTGGTCCCAAGCCAATGCTGTTCGGTTTAGAAAGGAAAATTAATTTCTCGTGTAGGGGCACGGCAATGCCGTGCTCCCTACAGGTCTATTTTTCGTAAAGTTATTGAATCCGCTATCCTTAACCGAACAGTATTGGGTCCCAAGCTATCATCCCTGCTACCAACTCAGATAGGACGATTTCTCCGGAAGTTTTGTCGTTGCAGCATCTCGAACTGTTGTGTGAGTTTGACCACTTGCTGCTCCAGGATGTTCAGTCGTTCTGGAACAGGCATTGGATTGGGTGTCGGCAAGACAGAGTCTGGCAGAGCGGCTTCATCCAGCTGCGGAGCGAGTTCGGCCAGGGGGGTACCGCACATCCTTTGGCACTGTTGGGTGAGGTGGGCAACTTGTTGTTCCAGAGTTGTCAGTCGTTGCGAGGTAGAGGCTGTGCTGGGCGCAGAGCGAGAAACGTTTGGCATCGCTGCTTCATCCAGAAGCGGAGCGAGTTCAGCCAAAGTGGTGCTGCCCTGAGACACTAGTTCTTGCCCGTAGGTTAAGAGCGTTTTCATGCCGGATTGAAGGGCAATTGCTCGCAGTTCATCGTGGGAGACATCGCGGGCGATGGCGCTTTTGACCGCCTCTGTGATGGGCAGGACTTCATAGATCCCCATATGTCCCCGATAACCGGCTCCTTGACAGGCTGAACAAAGGCTGCCATTGTATCTCGCTGTCTGGATTGCCTTGGGTCGCAGGGTCTGAGCCCGATAGAAAGTTTCACCCCGACGACTGGTCAATCCTATTCTGGCTAGTTCCGCAGCAGGGGGTTTCCAGACCATGCGGCAATCTGGGCACAGTCGTCGTACGAACCGCTGGTTGATTGCCCCAATCAGGGAATTGGAGAGCGCCCAAGGGGAAATACCCATCTCTTTCAAGCCTGCGATCGCAGCCACGATATCCGAGGCTGGAAATGCCGTCAGCACCTGACAACGAAGCGCCGCTTCGATCGCCATCGCTGCCGTTGCTCGATCGGCAATTTTCCCCACCAGAATAATATCCAGATCCTGCCTCAGCATTGCTTGCACTGTGGTTGCAAAATCCATTCCCTGTCGTCGCATCGGCTCAACCTGGGTAATACCCGGTAAGCGGTACGCGATCGGATCTTCAACTGTGGCGATATTGGCTCCCGGATGGTTTAGCTCGGCCAGAAGCGAATACAGCGTCCTGGTTTTTCCAGAGGCTGCTGGTCCGGTGACTAGAATCAGACCTGTAGGGTGCTGCAGCAGATCGCGAACCTGGGAGAACGTATCGGGTGCAGCGATTAACTGAGCCAGCCCAGGTTGCATGACGGCGCTGTCCAGGACCTGTATCGCGATCGTTTCGCCGTAGCGACTGGGCAAGGTAGAGAGCTGAAAGTCGACTTTGCGTCCCTCAAATAGACGCCAGAATCGGCCAGTTTGAGGACGTTGCCGTTGGGTAATATCCAGATGGGCGATCAACTTCAAGCGATTGGCAACTGCGGGAGCAATTTTGATGGGAAACGGTTTTTCAAATGCGGGTCGCAACACTCCATCCTGACGGAAGCGTAGTCGCAGGACGGCTTCCTGCGGTTCAATGTGAATATCGGAAACTCGCTCCTGCAAAGCCTGCGCCAATATTTTGTTGACCAGTGCCACAATGGGAGCATCACCTGCCCCCCTCAATGCCTCGCTCAGATCGACTTCTCCTTCCTCAGGATCTTCGTCCAACCCTTCAATATCTTCTTCAATATCTACTGGGATCTCCAGGTCAGCCTCAACCTCAACAGCCCGAGCCAGTTTAAGTTTTTTCTGATTGGCAGCCCAATCGTCCAGGTATTTGGAAAGCAGTTGTTGATAATCCTCACAAGCAATCACCCGGCGCTGTATGACAAATCCCTGAGGTTGCAGCAGTTGGGTCAAATCCTCCTGAGCTTCCAAATTGTCGGGTTCGACCATAGCAACGATCAGGAGCGGGGATGGGAGATCTGCTTTGGCGAGGGGCAACAGTCGATAGCGGCGACAGACATCGATTGGCACCAGTCGATCGATCAACTGATTGATTTGCCCCATTGGAATCTGGTCGATTTCAGGATCGAGAGATTCAACACCATACAGAATTTTAAGCTCAAACAGATGATACTTCTTATATAGGCGCAATAGATCGGGTGGCAAAGGTCGTTTGGTCCGCAATTCCAATACCTCTGGCAAGGGTCGATCGGTGCGGCAACTTTCAATTGCGGCGTTTTGCAACAGATTGCGGGTCCCATACCCTCGCCGCAACAACTGGGTCAAAAAAGGAGAGAAATTCTGTGTTGCGCTAGTCTCGTTTTGCATGGCACGAAAATATAGGGCTGTTTCCCAGCCTGGGTTAACACTCTTTGCATCGGGTTCATGGGGTAATTAGAACTTGCCCAGTTTTGCCCTGAAGCCGATCAGCGCGATCGCAAAAAAACAATGCCTGAACCCCGATCGTCGTTCAGGTCATAGCACAGGGATACCTGTTTTTGTCGTGTTTAACGGTACAATGATCCAAATACTTTTGATAAATAACTCACCAAAGATTCCTCGCGATTCTCCCCTACGCCCAACCCCCTACACCCCACATCCTGCCTAAACTAGAAATATCTTGTCACCCCCTGAGAATATTACCGCTGAAGCAATTCGCCGAGATCGTGCCAGTTAAAAAGGATTGACCGTTCCATGAAGCGCCTTCGCCTGACCCCCTGGAAACTATTCTGTCTGCTGTCCCTGACCACTTTCCCCGTCCATGCTCAAACCATCATTCCTGCAGCTGACGGCACCACCACCCTGGTGACCCAGGATGGGCAACGCTTCATCATTCATGGCGGCAGTCTCTCCGGCGACGGTCAGAATCTGTTCCACAGCTTCCAGGAATTCGGCCTCAACACCAGCCAAATTGCTGACTTCCTGGCCAATCCCAACCTGCGCAATATCCTGGGCCGGGTCACCAGCAGCACCCCCTCCACCATTGACGGCCTGTTGCGCGTCAGCGGCGGCAACGCCAATCTCTTTCTGATGAATCCCAGCGGCATTATCTTCGGCCCCAACGCCAGCCTGGATGTCTCTGGCTCCTTCACTGCCACCACTGCTGATGCCATCAGTTTTGCAGGCGGGCAATTCAACGCCAGCGGCCCTAACAACTACAGTGTGCTGGTCGGTATCCCCAATCAATTTATTTTCAACCAGACCGACCCCGCCGCTATCCTGAACCAGGGCGATCTAGCGGTTGGGGTTGACCAGCACCTGACTCTGGCGGCAGGCAGCATCATCAACGAAGGGAGCCTCTTCGGCGGTCAGATTACCGTCGCCGCTGTCCCCGGTGAAAGCCTCGTCCGTATCCGCCAACCGGGAATGCTGTTGAGTTTGGAGATTGGGATGGGGGAGGACGGAGGACGGAGGACGGAGGCTGGAGGAGAGAGAATAGGGGACGGCTACCCAAATCAACACTCAACACTCAACACTCAACACTTAACCAACCTGCCTGCCCTGCTCGCGGGCGGCAACCTGCACCATGCGGTTGCGGTGGAAACTGCTGCGGATGGCAGTTTGCGTCTGATCGGCAGCAACGGAAACGTTGTGAATGAAGGCAACATTGCGGGGGATGCCATTGAGATCGACGCCCGCACCCTGGTCAATCGCGGCAGTATCGATGCCAGCGGTGACCCAGGTGGCAGCATCCAGGCTGAGGTGGACTACCTGGTGAATGCTGGGGACATCCGCGCCGATGGTCTCACCCACACAGGCGGCAGCATCCAGATCGAAGCCACCGAACGCATCACCCAAACTGCCAGTGCCAGAGTCTCTGCCACAGGCGGAACCCACGGCGATGGTGGCACGGTAGTGCTAGATGCAGGCGACAGCGGCACCGTCATTCTCTCTGGTAGAGTTGACGTCTCTGCCAGGGACAAGGGGAACGCGGGCGGGCGGGTTGAAATTTTGGGCGAGCAGATTGGACTGTTGGGTGCTGCAGTGGATGCCTCTGGTGACAGCGGGGGCGGCACCGTGCTGGTGGGCGGCGACTACCAGGGACGAGGAAACATCCGCCGCGCTCAGCACACGGCAGTTAACCCCAGCAGCCGCATTACTGTCGATGCTCTGACGGTTGGCGATGGCGGCACTGTGGTTCTCTGGGCGGATGGCACCACCGACTTCGACGGTACAATCTCTGCACGAGGTGGGCTAGACGGGGGCGATGGAGGCACTCTGGAGGTTTCCGGCCTGCAGGGAGGACGCTTTGCCGGTACCGCTGATGCTGCTGCCCCCGCCGGGGATGCCGGGATGCTGCTGCTGGATCCAAAAAATATCACCATTACCGATGGTGACCTGGGCTTAACCCTGCTCCAAACCTTGCTGCAGCCCACCCCCGGTGCGGACGATCAGTTTGGTACGTCTGTGGCGATCGATGGCAACACCGTGGTGGTGGGGGCGATAGGAGACGACACTGGGGCAACGGATGCGGGAGCGGCCTACCTGTTCGATGCCAGCAGCGGCAACCTCACTCACACTCTGTTGAAACCCATCCCCATTACGGACGATCAGTTTGGTACGTCTGTGGCGATCGATGGCAACACCGTGGTGGTGGGGGCGATAGGAGACGACACTGGGGCAACGGATGCGGGAGCAGCCTACCTGTTCGATGCTAGCAGCGGCAGCCTCAACCAGACTCTGTTGAAATCTACCCCCGTTACGGACGATGAGTTCGGTACGTCTGTGGCGATCGCTGGCAACACTGTGGTGGTGGGGGCGATAGGAGACGACACTGGGGCAACGGATGCGGGAGCGGCCTACCTGTTCGATGCCAGCAGCGGCAGCCTCACCCAGACTCTGTTGAAATCTACCCCCGTTACGGACGATCAGTTCGGTCACTCTGTAGCGATTGATGGCAACACCGTGGTGGTCGGGACTCCAGGAGACGACACTGGGGTAACAGATGGAGGAGCGGCCTATCTGTTCGATGCCAGCAGCGGCAGTCGCACTCACACTCTGTTGAAACCTATCCCCGTTATGGACGATAATTTTGGTGAGTCTGTAGCGATCGATGGCAACACCGTGGTGGTGGGGGCGATAGGAGACGACACTGGGGCAACGGATGCGGGGACAGCCTACTTGTTCGATGCCAGCAGCGGCAATCTCACCCAGACCCTGGCGAACCCCACCCCCGCGATAAGCGATGATTTTGGTGCGTCTGTAGCGATCGATAGCAACATTGTGGTGGTGGGGACTTCTTCTGCGGAAGAGGTCTATTTGTTCGATGCCAGCAGCGGTAGCCTTACCCAGACCCTGTCGAACCCTACCCCTGCTGTAGGCGATCGGTTTGGCGGGTCTGTGGCGATCGATGGCAGCACTGTGGTAGCAGGGGCTGCTCTAGATGACACCGGGGCAAATAATGCAGGAGCAGTCTATCTGTTTGATGCCCCTACGCAATTCAGCCAGGAGAGCAGCGGATCCTTTAACTTTGATGCCGATCTGATTCACCAAATCGTCAACAGCGGCACCGATCTGACCCTGCAAGCCAACAACGACATCACCATCAACGAGGCCATCCAGTCGAACAATCCCAATGGCAGCGGCGGGGCGCTGATCCTGCAGGCGGGGCGCAGCATTTTGATTAATGCCGATATCTTCACCGACGACGGCAACCTCACCTTACTGGCCAATGAAGCTGTGGCCAGTGGTGTTATCAACAGCTCCCGCGATGCAGGCGATGCGGTCATTACCATTGACTCCAACGTAACGCTGAACCTGGGCAGCGGCAGCTTCAGCGCCACCCTGGGCAGCGGCGAGGGCCTGGATGACAGTAGTAGAGGCAACATCACCCTGGGCAATCTGATTGCTGGGAGCGTACAGATTCAGAATGACGGCAGCAGCGGTGGCAGTATCACCACTGGGAATATCACCACTAACGGCGGCGCGATTACCCTGATGGCCCAGCAGAGCATTACGGCGAGCGTTCTGGACTCCAGTTCCAGTACTGACAATGGCGGCAACGTCACTCTGGATCCCGTGGGCGATGTGCAGGTGACGGCCATCAATGCCCAGGGTGGAACGGAGGGCACGGGCGGCACGGTTGATGTCACTGCGGGGCAGTTTTTCCGTGCCACGGGAAGCTTTACCGACCGCAACGGCATCCTGGCTAGTATTTCCACGGCGGGCGGTCAGGGGGGTGGGGCCATCACTATCCGCCATGGCGGTGCGGGCACGACGCCGTTCATTGTCGGTGATGCCTCGACTAATGGTACGGCAGCAGCGATTACCAGCGGCGACTTTACCCTGGAACCGACGCTCGTTCTGCCGTTTACCACCACTGTGGGCAATATTCAGGTTATCAGTACCGATCCTGCCTTCAATACCAGTTCTGCCTTCAATCCGGTCGATCTGGATGCTCCTACCGAGATTGCGGCGTTGAATGTCCCAACAGACTCGACGTCGGACTCGCTGCCGAATCCAGGCAAGATCCTCAACGAAATTGAGCAGGCGACGGGGGTCAGACCGGGGCTGATCTATGTGCTGTTTGCGCCCCAGGCTGCCACCGCTGCCGATCTGGAAGCCCTGGGAATCGGGAACAAGTCTCTCGATGCTGGTCCTGTGGCAGGGGTTGGGTCGGAGGTCGGGTCGGCAGTGCAGTGGCGGTTTACGGCTCAAGGGTTGAGTTCCAGCGCCGAAGCGCAGCTGGCAGAGTCGCGCGGGGTGGTGCAAGCTGAGGATCCGCTTGACTTGCTGCTGGTGACAGCAGACGGGGAGGTGGTGCGACGGCGAGTCGCAGGGGTGACGCGGCAGCGAGTGCAGCAGCTGGCAGATCGCTTGCGCAGGCAGGTTACCGATCCCGTTGCTCGGCAGGTGTCTGGCTATCTGGTGCCAGCGCAGCAACTTTATCAATGGTTGGTGGCACCACTGGCGGCAGAGCTGGCGGCACGCGGGATTGAGAATCTGGTGTTTGTTCTGGATCCGGGGTTGCGATCGCTGCCGCTGGCAGCGCTCCATGATGGAGACGGCTTTCTGGTGGAGCGCTATAGCGTTGGTCTGATGCCGAGTCTGGCACTGACGGATACGCGCTATGTGGATATTAAACAGACGCAGGTGCTGGCAATGGGGGCGTCGGAGTTCCCGGGGCAGGAGCAAACGCCCCTGCCAGCGGTGCCGCTGGAGCTGGCGACCATTACCAGTTCGCTCTGGTCGGGCCTTTCGGTGCTCAATCAGGATTTTACGCCAGAGACGCTGTATCAGATTCGTCGAGATCGACCGTTTGGCATTCTCCATCTGGCAACCCATGCGAAGTTTGCGCCGGGGAGACCGGATCGTTCTTATATTCAGTGGTGGGACGAGAAACTGAGCTTCGAGGAGTTCCGGCAACAGGTGCAATTTTTCGATCCGCCGATTGAGCTGCTGGTGCTGAGCGCGTGCAAGACGGCAGTTGGCGACCCAGAGGCGGAGTTGGGCTTTGCGGGTATGGCAGTGCAGGCGGGAGTGAAGACGGCTCTGGGCAGCCTGTGGTATGTGAACGATGAAGGCACGATGGGGTTGATGACCACGTTCTATGGACAATTGCAGGAAGCTCCGATCAAGGCGGAGGCTCTACGACGGGCGCAGGTGGCGATGCTGAAAGGAGAGGTGCGCCTGGAGGCGGGGCAGTTGGTGACGCCTGATGGTCAGTTTCCACTACCGCCAGAACTGGTTCAATTGGGCGATCGGCAGTTAACGCATCCGTTTTATTGGAGTGGGTTTACGATGATTGGCAATCCCTGGTGAATGGGGAATGGGGAACAGGGAACGGGGAACAGCCGGGTCGTGGTGTGGCACATCTGGCAAGGTGCAAGTTCGTAGTCAGGGAGGATTGCTCTCTACCTTGACTAAGTTTGCGGTTCAACTCAAAAGTGTTTAAGGGTACAATGAGTCCGAGAGTCAGGGGCAAACAACCCGCTTCACGCATCACGCTGAAGCAATTGCCAAAAACCGTCCGTCAAGAAGAATTGACTTTGCCATGAAACATCTTTATTTGTATCCTTGGGAACCATTCTGCTTGCTGTTCCTGACTGCTCTACCCGTCCATGCCCAAACCGTTGTTCCCGCTGCCGATGGCACCGCTACTCTGGTGACCCAGGATGGCCAGCGCTACATCATCGACGGCGGCAGTCTCTCTGGCGACGGCCAGAACCTGTTCCACAGTTTCCAGGAATTTGGCCTCAACTCCAGCCAGATAGCTGACTTCCTGGCCAATCCTACCCTGCGTAATATCCTGGGCCGAGTCACGGGCGGCAGCCCCTCCACTATCAACGGGCTGCTGCGGGTCAGCGGTGGCAACGCCAATCTGTTTCTGATGAATCCCAGCGGCATTGTTTTTGGCCCCAATGCTAGTCTGGATGTTGTCGGCTCCTTTACTGCCACCACCGCCACCGGCATCGGCTTCGCCGGCGGCTGGTTCAACGCCGCTGGCCCCAACGACTATACTCCCTTCAGCGGCACTCCCAACCAGTTTGCCTTTGACACTGCTTCTCCTGGCAGTCTCTTCAACGCGGGTGACCTGGCTGTCCCGGCAGGTGAAACCCTGATGCTGCTTGGTGGCTTCGTTCTCAACACCGGCAGTCTCACCGCTCCCGGCGGCAATATTACGATTGCTGCCGTTCCCGGCGAAAGTCTGGTCCGCATGAGTCAGGACGGCATGTTGCTCAATCTGGAAATCGGACCTTTGGCAAGGCAGGGGGCAGAGAGAAGAAGGCAGAAGGTTGGGAATTCCACCCCACACCCCACACCCTTATCGCTGCCTGCATTGCTGACTGAGGCGAATCTGGGTCACGCGAGCGGCATCACGATCGATGCCAACGGCACTGTCCGTCTCACCGGATCCGGATTCCCCGTGCCCACCGACCCCGGCACCACGATCGTTTCTGGCCAACTTGACGTCTCTTCCCCACACCCCACACCCCACACCCCACACCCCAATTCCCAAATTGGCGGCAACATCACCCTCCTGGGCAACCAGATCGGCCTCATCAGTGCCGAGATCGACGCCTCCGGTCCCCAGGGCGGCGGCAACGTCCGCATCGGCGGCGATGTTCAAGGAACTGGCCCCTTGCCCCGCGCCAGCCAGGTCATTATTGATGAAAACTCGACCATTACGGTGGACGCGCTTGAGAGCGGTGATGGCGGACGGACGATCGCCTGGGCTGACGAGTTGACTCGATTCTACGGTAACATTAGCGCTCGTGGCGGACCGAACGGCGGCGATGGCGGCTTCGTGGAAGTGTCGGGCAAAGAATTGCTGCTTTTTACCGGCACAGTAGACGCCGCTGCTCCCCTGGGCAATCCAGGTACCCTGCTGCTGGATCCCAAAAACGTCACTATTAGCGATGCCACTGTTCCCGTCGCCACCTTGTTCAATCCCAACCTTTCCACCTCTGGCAGCGACGGCTTCAGCTTCTCAATAGCGGCAGTGGGCAGCGACCTGCTGATTGGTGCCCGCAACGCTACCGCTGGAGGATTTTCGCAAGCCGGTCAAGCCTTTTTGTTTGACGCCAGCGGCGCACTGCTGCAAAGCTTCGATAATCCCAATCCCACTGTCGACGGCCGTTTTGGGGCTGCAGTCGCGGCAGCGGGCAACGACTTGCTGATTAGCGCCCGTGGTAATCCCTCTGGGGGAGTCGCGGCGGCCGGTCAAGCCTTTTTGTTCAATCGCAATGGCACGCTGCTGCAAAGCTTCGATAATCCCAATCCCAGTAATAATGGCCGCTTTGGTCGCTCAGTAGCAATCGCGGGCAGCGACATCTTGATTGGTGCCGACCGTAACGACTTTGGAGGGAGTAACAATGTCGGTCAGGCCTTTTTGTTCGATCGCAGTGGCGCGCTATTGCAAACCTTCGATAATCCCCAACCTGTCAATGGGGGTAACTTTGGCCGCTCCGTGGCAATCGCGGGCAGCAATGTCCTGATTGGTGCCGATGGCAATGACGCTGGAGGCGTGACAGAGGCCGGTCAAGCCTTTTTGTTCAATCGCAATGGCGCACTGCTGCAAAGCTTCGATAATCCCAATCCTGTCAACAATGGCCGTTTTGGTCGCTCAGTAGCAATCGCGGACAGCGGTGTCCTGATTGGCGCTGACCGAAATACTGCTGGAGGCGTGACACAAGCGGGTCAAGCCTTTTTGTTCGATACTAGCGGTGCGCTGCTGCAAACTTTTAATAATCCCAATCCCGTCACTGAGGGCAACTTTGGCACTGTAGCGTTTGTGGACAGCGATGTCCTCATTGGAGCCGACAGCAATACTGCTGGGGGAATGATTGGAGCGGGGCAAGCTTTTTTATTCGATCGCGACGGTACGCTGTTGCAAACCTTCGCCCCTCCCAATCCATCCGTCAAGAACTTTGGCCGCTCAGTTGGAGCAGCCAATGGTAACCCTTTAATTGGTGCAGCAGGGGGCCAAACCTTGTTATTTCCAGGGGAAGCAAGTTTCAGCAATGTGCCCGCCCAGGATTTTACCCTTGCTGCCAGCAATTTAACCACTATCGCTAACCGGGGCACAGATGTGCAGGTGCAGGCGAACAATGACATTACCATTGACCAGGCGATTGCCATTGAGAATGCTGCGGGTGATGGGGGCAGCCTCACCTTGCAGGCCGGACGCAGTATTGCCATCAACGCGGACATTTCCACCGATAACGGCGACTTGATCCTGAGGGCTAATGAAGGGACGGCCAGCGGCACTGTTAGCCGCGATCGCGATCCAGGGGCTGCGAGCATTACCACCGCACCTGGGGTGATCCTGGATGCGGGCACGGGTAGCTTAATGGTGACCCTGGCTGAGGGTGAGGGTTTGGCTAACAATGCCCGTGGGGATATTTCCCTGGGCACCTTGATTGCCGGTCGCGTGCGCATCCAGAACGACGGCGATAGCGGCGGCAGCGTCACCACAGGGGACATTACCACTAATGGTGGCAGCATTGATATCTTTGCTCGGCAAAGTATTACTGCCGGATTTCTGGATTCTAGTTCTGCCACCGGCAATGGCGGTGACGTTACCCTCGATCCTATTGGTGACGTGCAAGTCACAGCTATCAATGCTCAGGGCGGAACGGGGGGCACAGGCGGAACGGTTGATGTCACTGCGGGGCAATTTTTCCGCGCCACGGGCAGCTTCACCGACCACAACGGCATCCTGGCCAGTATTTCCAGTGCTGGCGGTCAGGGGGGAGGAGCCATTACCCTCCGTCACGGTGGCGGCGGGATGATTCCCTTCATTGTTGGCGATGCTGCGATCAACGGCACGGCAGCGGCGATTACCAGCGGTGACTTCATCATTGAATCCTTGAGCGTTTTGCCCTTCACCACCACCGTGGGCAATATCGAGATTATCAGTGTCAATCCGGTCTTCGATCGGATTAACCTGGATTTCGGACGAGATTTCAGCTTCCCGTTTGAGGCGTTTTTCCCCAATAGCGGCAACCTGAACTTGCTGGCCGATCTGGAAAATCACTCTACCAGCCTGTTCGATCGTTATTTGGAACAAGATCCGACGTCGCTCAAAACCCGGGATGATGCTCAATCTATTCTGAGGAACATTGAGCAGGCAACGGGGGCTAAACCGGCACTGATCTATGTCTTTTTTACACCGCAAACCGCGATCGCTGCAGCACCGACAGCAGAAACCAAATCCCTGACTGTTGCCGATCCTGCACAAAATGGGCCAGGAGTGCCCCGGCAATTTATGGCCCAGAAATTGAGCCCCAGCCCAGAACCAACGACTTCGGAGCGCAACCGTCCGATTCAGGCAGACGATCCGCTTAACCTGGTGCTGGTGACGGCAAAAGGAGAATTTGTTCAACGACGGGTACCGGGAGTAACGCGGCGGCAGGTGGAATGGATGGCAGCCCGGTTTCGCAGAGGAATCACCGATCCCCTGGCTCTGGATCGTGCGACTTATTTTGCACCAGCTCAGCAGTTTTATCAGTGGTTGGTGGCACCGCTGGAGGCAGATTTGGCGGCGCACGAGATTGATAATCTAGTTTTTGTTCTGGACTCGGGTTTGCGATCGCTACCCCTGGCTGCGTTGCATGATGGGGACGGTTTTCTTGTAGAACGCTACAGCGTTGGCCTGATGCCAAGCCTGTCTCTCACCGATACCCGCTATGCAAACATCAACAATGTTCAGGTGCTGGCAATGGGAGCAGCAGAATTTCCCGATCAAGATCAAAAGCCCTTGCCAGGGGTAACGCTGGAATTGGCGGCCATTACCGATTCGCTCTGGCCAGGGCGTTCTGTCTTCAACCAGAATTTTACAGCTGAGACGCTGCACCAGATTCGCCGGGTTCAGCCGTTCGGCATTCTCCATCTGGCAACCCATGCGGAGTTTTTGCCGGGGAGTCCGAGCACGTCCTACATCCAGTGGTGGGACGAGAGAACGAGCTTTAATCGGTTGCGGCAAGAAGTGCAATTTTACGACCCACCGATTGAGCTGCTGGTGCTGAGTGCCTGTAAGACAGCAATTGGTGACCCGGAAGCAGAACTAGGCTTTGCGGGTATGGCTGTACAGTCAGGGGTGAAGACGGCTCTAGGCAGCCTGTGGTATGTCAGCGATGAGGGCACGATAGGATTGATGACGAATTTCTATGGACAATTGAAAGAGGCTCCGATCAAAGCAGAGGCGTTGCGACGGGCACAGGTAGCAATGCTACGGGGCGAGGTGCGGCTGGAGGGCGGACAGTTAGTGACGCCAGTGGGTCAGTTTCCGTTGCCGTCAGAACTCGCCCACCTGAGCGATCGAAAATTGAACCATCCTTACTATTGGAGTGCCTTTACGATGATTGGGAATCCCTGGTGAAGGATTCTGGATTTTAGAGTTTGGGTTTGGGAAAGATCGTTCATGGTTGGTCGTTCATTGCTGATTGAGTTGTAAACTATGGGCCACGAACGAACAACGTTTGCAGTCGGTACTTTAGGGCTGCAAGGTCTTTTGGGTTAGCACTACAGCTTTCATTAATCCTTATCTGTTTACCCCTACTTATGAGTTTTATCTGCGATCCGGCGCTGAGAAATCACCTAGAATAATACAGACACTTATGATTTGTGGTAATTTAGACTCCTAAACCTAGAATTAAAGATAGCGGGTTTCAGGCACTTTCAGCATTCTTGAATATCCCTGATTCCAAGCATTGAGTGTTGGAACTGTTCTGAATCTGATTGCAGAGCGTTGCTGGTGTTAACCCCTCTACCTCTACCCAAAATCATGCAGTTCTCTCCTCGTCTCGATCGCATCCTGGCAGTTCCTCTCCTGCTGTCGATTGCCATCCTTCCCCTCCGCGCCCAAACCATCATTCCTGATGCCAATGGCACTACCACCCTGGTGACTCAGGATAGCCAGCGCTACATCATCAACGGCGGTAGGCTCTCTGGCGATGGCCAGAATCTGTTCCACAGCTTCCAGGAATTTGGCCTCAACTCCAACCAGATCGCTGAATTCCTCACCAATCCCAACCTGAGCAATATCCTGGGTCGGGTTACTGGTGGTAACCCTTCGACCATCGACGGTCTGCTGCGGGTTACTGGTAGTAACGCCAACCTCTTCCTGATGAATCCCAATGGCATTGTCTTTGGCCCCAATGCTCGTCTGGATGTCTCCGGTTCCTTCACTGCTACCACCGCCGATGCCATCGGCTTCGCAGGTGGACAATTCAATGCCAGCGGCCCTAATCTCTACAGTACTCTGGTGGGTGCTCCCAACCAATTCATTTTCCATCAGGCCAACCCTGCCGCTATTCTCAACCAGGCCGATCTGGCTGTTGGCATCGACCAGAACCTCATCCTGGCCGCAGGCAGTATCGTCAACGAGGGTAGTCTCTCTGGCGGTCAGATTGCCATTGCCGCTGTGCCGGGCACCAGTCGAGTACGCATCAGCCAGCCAGGAATGCTGTTGAGTTTGGAGATTGAGACAGGGGAGAGCGGAAGACAGAGGACAGAAGCAGGAGGAGAGGAAACGGGGAACGGCTCTTCTGCCCGGTCTTCAATCCTTGAAACCCAAAATATAACCGACCTGCCTGCCCTGCTCACAGGGGGCAACCTGCATCATGCAGTTGCTGTGGAGACTGCCGCCGATGGCAGCCTGCGTCTGGTAGGCAGCAACAGCTATGCGGTCAATGAAGGGACACTAGTGGCAAATGCAGTTCAGGTTGATGGCCGCACCCTGATCAATCGTGGCAGTCTGGACGCTAGCGGCACGCAAGGCGGCAGCATCCAGGCCACCCTGGATTATCTGGTGAATGCAGGCGAAATCCGCGCCGATGGACGCACGGGCGCGGGCGGCAGCATCCAGGTTGCGGCCAGAGAACGCATCACCCAGATTGCCAGTGCTAGAGTGTCTGCCCTCGGGGGAACGAAGGGCGATGGCGGCACAGTGGTGCTGGACGCAGGCGACAGCGGCACTGTTGTCCTCTCCGGTAAGATCGATGTCTCGGCGCGGGGTACTGGCAGCCGGGGCGGTCGGGCTGAGGTTCTGGGCGATCAGATTGGCTTGCTCGGTACTGATGTGGATGCCTCTGGCGATAGCGGCGGCGGCACCGTACTGGTGGGCGGCAATTACCAGGGCCGGGGTTCCACCCACCGTGCCCAGCGCACCACCGTTAACCACAGTAGCATCCTTACCGCAAACGCTCTGACCAATGGTGATGGCGGCACCGTCGTCCTCTGGGCCGATGGTACCACCGACTTCGACGGCAATATTTTCGCCCAAGGCGGGATCAACGGCGGCAATGGCGGGATACTTGAGGTTTCTGGACTCAAAGGCGGGCGCTTTGCGGGTACTGCCAATGCCGCCGCCCCTGCGGGCACTGCTGGGACGCTGTTGCTGGACCCCAAGAATATCATCATCACCGATGGTGACTTAGGGTTAGAATCTGTCGGAATCCTGACGAATCCCAACCCTGGTGGAACCGATGAGTTTGCTATCTCAATGGCGATCGATGGCAACCTCGTAGTGGTCGGCGCTCCCTCAGAGGACCCCATGGGAATCATGGATGCGGGGGTGGTTTACCTGTTTGATACCAGCGGTGGTGCCCCGCTCACCCTGATAAAATTATCCCCTGTTATGGATGATAAGTTTGGTACCTCAGTGGCGATCGATGGCAATACTGTGGCAATCGGCGCTCCCTTCGACAACACCGTGGCCCCGGATGCGGGCGCGGCTTACCTGTTTGATGCTAGTAGCGGTAGTCTGCTCCATACCCTGATGAAAATGATCCCTGTTGCGGGTGATGAGTTTGGTACCTCAGTGGCGATCGATGGTAACACCGTGGTGGTCGGCGCTCCATTCGACGACACCGGAACAGGTGATGCGGGTGCGGCTTACCTGTTTAATGCTGACGACGGGATGCAAACCCATACCCTGCCAAACCCCACCCCTCTTGCAGGTGATGAGTTTGGCTCTGCTGTGGCGATCGATGGTAGCACTGTGGTGGTCGGCGCTCGCTTCGACAACACCGGGGCAAACAGTGCGGGTGCGGCTTACCTGTTTAATGCTGACGACGGGATGCAAACCCATACTCTGTTGAGTCCCAACCCTGTTGGGAACGCTCGGTTTGGTTCTGCCGTAGCGATCGATGGCAACACCGTGGTGGTTGGTGCTCCCTTAGACACCCCTGGGTTCATCCTGGATGAGGGTGCGGCCTACCTGTTTAATGCTGACGACGGGACGCGAACCCATACCTTGATGAACCCCACACCAGATACTAACGAGCGGTTTGGTACCTCTGTGGCGGTTGATGGCAATATCGTGGTGGTTGGCACTCCCTTCGACGACCTCGACGGGGTATCCGATGCAGGCGCGGCCTATCTGTTCGATGCCAGCAGCGGCGGGCTGAAGCAAACCTTGTTAGATCCCAGTCCTCTTATAGGCGAACAGTTGGGGCACTCAGTGGCAATTGATGGCAGCACTGTGGTGGTTGGCGCACGCAATGGCACCCCAGCTGGAAGCGCTCCTTTGTTTGGCCAGTTCAGCCAGGAGACCAGTGGCTCGTTTAGCATCCAGTTCAGCCAGGATGCCAGCGACTCGTTCAGCTTCGATGCCGATCTGATTCACCAAATTACCAACACAGGCACCAATTTAACCCTGCAGGCTAACAATGACATCACAGTCAACGAGTCTATCCTGACGAACAATCCCGATGGCAGCGGTGGCGGCCTCACTCTGCAGGCGGGACGCAGCATCCTGATTAATAGGAATATATTCACCGATGACGGCAACCTGACGTTGTTGGCCAATGAGGGCGTCGCCAGCGGCGTTATTGACAGCTTCCGCATGCCGGGTAATGCTGTCATTACGGTTGCCCCGGGCGTGACGCTGAATATCGGTAGCGGTGATTTCACCGCTCGTCTGGGCGACGGTGCAGGTTTGAGCCATAGCAGTAGCGGTGAAATCAATCTGGCTAATCTGATTGCGGGTACCGTTGCGGTACACAATAACGGGCCGGGTGGTGGTGGCATTAGGGTCGGGGGAACGATCGAGACCAGCGGCAGCACTAGCCTCAGCGCCAGTGGCGCAGTTGTGACGAGCAACATCAGCAGCCATGGCAATCCGCTGACCCTTACCAGCAGCAACGATGCCATTACCACTGGTAACCTCAGCACCGCCAGTGCCACTGGCGGCGGCAGCATCTTCTTGGATGCCAGCACCCAGATTACGAGCGGCACTATCGATAGCAGCAGTGCTCTGGGGGCTGGGGGAGCTGTCACCCTTGACCCCTCTGGGAATGTCCAGGTGAGCTGGATTAATACCAATGGCGGTACGGTTGGTGGCGACATCGACATCACTGCGGGGCAATTCTTCCGCGCTACCGATACGTTTGCGGATCGCGACGGCGTCCTGGCTAGCCTCTCCAGCGCGGGCGTTACTGGAGGGGGTGATATTACCATCCGCCACGGCGGTGGTGGGATTATTCCTTTCATTGTTGGTGATGCAGCGATTAACGGCACAGCAGCGGCGATTACCAACGGTGAGTTTGCGATCGCACCCTTAAGCGTTCTGCCGTTTACCACCACCGTGGGCAATATTGCCATTATCAGTGTTGACTCCGCTCCGATCGATCCCAGTCTGATTGACCTCAACTTCAGGCTAGACTTCCTCTTCTTCAGCCCAGACTCCCTCCGTCTGTCCGAGGTGTTCCTCCCAGGTAGCGGTCTGGACTTGCTGGCCGACCTGGAAGCCAGTGCCACCAGCCTGTTCGATCGCTATCTGGAACAAGACCCGACGTCCCTCAAAACCCAGGATGATGCCCAATCGATTCTGAGCAATATTGAGCAGGCGACAGGGGCTAAACCGGCACTGATCTATGTCTTTTTTACGCCGCAAACGGCGATCGCTGCAGCACCAACAGCGGGAACCAAATCCCTGACTGCTGCCGATTCTGCAGAAAATGGGTCAGCTGTGCTTTGGCAGTTTACAGCCCAGGGATTGAGTTCCAGTCCAAAACTGGAGATTCCGGAGCGCAACCGTCGGATGCAGGCAGACGATCCGCTGAACCTGGTGCTAGTAACGGCAAACGGGGAATTTGTTCAACGACGGGTGCAGGGCGTAACGCGGCAACAGGTGGAACAAATAGCAGCCCAGTTCCTCAGGGGGATCACCGATCCTCTAGCTCTAGATCGTGCGACTTATTTGGTCCCAGCGCAGCAACTCTATCAATGGCTGGTGGAGCCGCTGGAGGCAGAATTGGCAGTGCGGGGGATTGATAATCTGGTTTTCATTCTGGACTCGGGTTTGCGATCGCTGCCCCTGGCCGCCTTGCATAGTGGAGATAGCTTTCTTGTAGAACGCTATAGCGTTGGCCTGATGCCGAGCCTGTCCCTCACTGATACCCGCTATGCGAACATTAAGGATATGCAGGTGCTAGCGATGGGAGCAGCAGAGTTTCCTGGCCAGGGTCAAAAACCCCTGCCAGGAGTAGCGCTGGAGCTAGCCGCCATTACCGATTCGCTCTGGCCAGGGCGTTCTGTCCTCAATCAGGATTTTACGCCAGAGAAGTTGCACCAGATTCGCCGGGTTCAGCCGTTCGGCATTCTCCATCTGGCAACCCATGCGGAGTTTTTGCCGGGGAAACCGAGCACTTCCTATATCCAGTGGTGGGACGAGAGACTGAGCTTTAATCAGTTGCGGCAGGAGGTACAATTTTACGACCCGCCGATTGAGCTGCTGGTGCTGAGTGCCTGCAAAACAGCGATTGGCGACCTGGAGGCAGAGCTGGGCTTTGCAGGCATGGCAGTGCAAGCAGGGGTGAAGACGGCTCTGGGAAGCCTGTGGTATGTCAGCGATGAGGGCACAATAGGATTAATGATGAGTTTATACGGACAATTGAAAGAGGCTCCAATCAAGGCAGAAGCGTTGCGACAGGCGCAGGTGGCGATGCTCAAGGGCGAGGTGCATCTGGAGAACGGACAGTTAGTAACACCAGTTGGACAGTTTCCGTTGCCGCCAGAACTCGCCCACTTGAGCGATCGAAAGTTGAACCATCCTTATTATTGGAGTGCGTTTACGATGATTGGGAATCCCTGGTGAGGGAATTTTAGAGTTTAAGCTTTGGGTAGGGTTGTTGGTTGTTCATTGTTCGCTAACTATCGGCTAGTCGTAGTACGACACAATACTGTTCGGTTTAAGCCGTGGGATGGGCTTCGATAGACATTGGCAGCACTAAAGTGCCAACTACGAATTTATACAATTTTAGGCGTGTCACACCACTAGCTCTATTGCAATAAAAAAATTATTTCAACAGGCAAGAACTTAGTCCGTTTGAAAATCTCGCCAGCTGAAGCTCCATTATGTTTCGCTCGCAGCCGCCACTTCTACCGTGTCGGGTTTCACTGAATTATTCTCCGGCTCCTGAGCCAGTTCCTCCTCCAACACTTGAATCGCACCGCTAATCCGCAGCAACGTCTCCCGTACATTGGCTGCCTTAGTTTCCAACTCAGCCAGCACCTTCTGTCCCGATTCATATTCTGCTTTAAGTTGTTGCAGCCGCTGTTCAAGCTGTTGTTTCATCTGTGTATCACCTGCTTATACCATTTTGGATTTTAGATTTGCGATTTTGGATTGGGAGAAGCTTTGTTGGGAAAACGTGTCATCCCATTGAAGCCCATTTTTCACCCTCCTTCACCCCTCAAAACTCAAAACTCCCCCAAAGCCTACACTGATTTTTAGACAGCCCCCTGTCAGATAGATATCGATCGTCCCTATTGTACTGCTGTCCCGACCCTAAATCCTGCTCCGCTCATAGACCCAGCCTTTCCGAATCGCCAGGATGTTGATTTCCCAGCTCTTATCTGTTGTGCCCACAACATCAGCGGCAATCCACCATTTGTTGTTGGACACATAGGCGTAGACATATTGCCCTTCAGCATCACCTTTGCTTGAGGTCTTGAAGCCAGCAATAATCACCACCCAATCTGCACTAGAATACGCTGTCTCAATCCGAGGATTATCGCCGCCAGTATATTTCCTCAGTTGGAAGGGTTTGTAATTGTTGCTGCTAAAGACGAGATATCGACCGATCTTCAGATCCCCACTGTTGGTATCAAAGTGAAACTTGATATTGTCATTGCTATTGGCCGTGTCGCGAATATAGAAATTGTCATCAACCGAAATATAAGCCTGCCCGCCCTTGCGATAAAACGCACCATCGTGACTCACGTGAGCGCTGAGATCGTAAGCACCCACATTGACAATTTTGGTTTTCAACGTCCCATTTACTGTCAGGTCGGCTGAAATCGTCCCGCCGGTAATTTTACTGGCAGAGAGGTTGGGAATGCGAGCAGTGTTTAATGTCCCGCTCGTAATCTTATTGGCAGAGAGATTGGGAATGCGAGCTGTATTTAATGTCCCGCTCGTAATCTTATCGGCAGAGAGATTGGGAATGCGAGCAGTGTTTAATGTCCCGCTCGTAATCTTATTGGCAGAGAGATTGGGAATGCGAGCAGTGTTTAATGTCCCGCTCGTAATCTTATTGGCAGAGAGATTGGGAATGCGAGCAGTGTTTAATGTCCCGCTGGTAATCTTATCGGCAGAGAGATTAGGAATGCGGTCTACCGCTAAGGTGCCTGAATTCATCTGACTGGCATCAATCTTGCCTGAAATTGAGCCACCAACCGCGAGATCTTTGGAGATTGCGATATTGCCGTTGTTCTGGATGTGAAGATAATCGGTCAGCTTTGTCGCGTCTGAGTCAGCTCCCCCAGCAATCTTCAGATCTGCTTTATTACTGCCAATATCCTGCCGATAGATGCGCCAGGTGTAGGCACCGCCGCTATTCTGGAACAAAATGCTTTGCGCGTTAGCATTGTTGGCCACTTTGAACGCGAGATCGCCGTCGTAGACGGTGAGTTTGTGGGCGGTATCTGCAGCGATACCGATGCCGACGCTCCCGATCAAGCTGCTGCCCTGCCCCACGGAGAGCGTTTTCCCGATCGATAGACTGCCCGCCACGGCAGAGGCTGCTGCTGCTGTCACCTGCAGGCCGTTGCCACCAACGATCAGTTGGCCGGTTCCTTTGGGAATCAGGTAGATTGCTTGATTGGCGTTGGAGCCAATGGCGACAAGGCGATCCGCACCAATCCCCAAGCCGTTTTTGCCATCCTGAGCCTGAAATGTGGCGATATCGGCAGTGGTGTTGCTATGGCTGGCCATCACCTTCAGTTCGCCCGCAGCAATATGCAGCTTCTTGTCCGGTTGGCTGACGCCCAGTCCCAGATTGCCGCTGGCATCGACCACCAGGGGCGTGGTATCGCCTGCTTCATCCTCAATCCGTAAAGCAGCCTGATTCGCAGTTTGCAGAATATGCAGCTTGGCTGCAGGCGCGATTGTGCCAATGCCGACATTGCCCCGACCGCTTTCCACAAACAGCTTGCTGGTGTCTGCTGCAGTGAAATTGAGACCGGGTTGACTGGCACCCTGGGGCGTTTGATTAATCCGCCAGGTGAGAGTTTCCTCTTTATAAAAATCCAGGACATTCTCTTCCTGGCCGCGCACTAGGATCTTTAACGGACTATCGGATTGGGCTGGTTTTTCAATGCCATCGTCGCCAATATTCAGCACCGAGTTAATGAAGTCCTTAAAGTCTTCTCCCGAGGGTTTGGCCCCTGCCTTAAACAGATCCTGCAGTTCGGTTCTGGTTCTTAAGCCTGCCATCTTCCAGCTCCTGCAAATGTAGTTGAATTGAACATCATGGTGTACCAGCAATTAAATATTTTTTCGTAGGGTGCGTTAGCGATAGCGTAACGCACCAAAGGATTCGCTGAAATAATGCGTTACGGCTGCGGGAAGGCTCCGCCAATACTAAAACAATGGGTAACGCACAAAGGGTTTAGATAACATGGTGCGTTACGGCTGCGCCTAACACACCCTACGATGCTTAGGCAATCGTGCTATTTCTTACGGAAAGGCGTGCCAATACTAAAGCGATAGGATAACGCATCAAGAGTTTAGAACAACGGTGCGTTACGGCTGTGCCTAACGCACCCTACGATGTTACGATGCGGATAGGACTGCTATGGGCTGATGGTTGCCGTTGAGCTGGGCTTTGAGTTGCTGAACCTCCATTTTTAACGTATCAATAATCTTGCAAAGCTCCTGGGTGGCGGAAATATGGAGCATGGCTAATTCGTCGTAATCTACGACATGAAAGTCGTCTACCTCTCGCCCGTAGACAAACACGGTTCCTTCGTAGTCCAGGGAAACTTGAAAACGGTCTGGAGTTACAGCTTCAACCCGGTAAACTTCAGGTTCTTTGTTGTCTTCTACCAGCAGTTTGACCCGTTCCCCAACTTGCAGGCCGTGGGCGCTTAAACTGACCCAACCTGCACCCATCGAAGCCGGTTGGAAAATATCGGGTACCACCTCAGTATGGGTGCTCACCGCTTGGGGGAAAACCTGAGCAATCTGTTGTCCCAACACTTTCTTATGGGGTCTGTCGTCATGGACAATTTTGTCCTTCAAGGTGTAGTCTGTGACTTCAATCTGTTGCAAGGTCTGTAAATCAGCCTGGCTATTGCTGCGGCCCTGAACCTGTTTGATGCGGACATCGGAGTGAGCATTAAACTCGCTGGATGCGATGCGCTCGTTTGCATATAACGAGTATTTAATAGTACTACCGCCCGTACTGCTGCTTTTGCCTTTGTCACCTTTCCCATTGAGATAGCCGTACGCAAATTTGGTCACGTCTACAGAGCCTTCAATTTGCACTTTGCCCTTGGTCGGGTTTGTGGTGCCAATGCCGATGCGGCCTCTTTTGCCGACGATCTTGACTTCATACTCGGGTTTGTTCTGGTCGTTGCTTTTGGGACTCTCGCGAAATGCGATCGCACCGCCAATATCATCCTTGTCATAGAAAAACAGCGTCGGCCCGCCATTCTCATAGCCGCTCCAAATTCTGCCCCCATCGCCGCCGCCCCGAAGCTGAATATCTCCATTGGCCACCAGGCTACCTGTCGCAGAAACTGAGCCATTGACCTTAAGATTGCCATTCACATCCAACTTTTCCCCTGGGGTTTTCCCGATGCCAACCTTGCCCTCCGGGTCAATGGTCATCGCTTCAGTCAGCGATCTGGATTTGCCATCGCCTTTTTGGGTTCTGAATCGCAAGCCAATATCTTTCTTTTCGTCGTCATCGCGGGCCTGGAGGTAGGCAATATTGCCTTTATCTGGATATCTCCGCAGATAAATATGCCCTGGGAAGAAAGCACTACCGCCGCTGACTAACAGATTGCCTGAGAAAGACGATTGCTCGGTTCCTTGGATTGTCAGTTTCCCTCCTACCGTAAGATCCTCGCTAGCTGAAGCTGTGCCGCTGACCTTAAGATTACCATTCACCTCCAATTTTTCCCCTGGACTGGTGGTGCCAATCCCCACATTGCCATTGCTTCGCAAGCTCATCACCGCTGGATGCTGGTTAAAGTTGCCATCCGTGAGTTTGATATCTAACTGGGTGCGAGCATTAACACCAGAATTTTGATAGCGACCGATGGCTAAAGACACTTTATTGCCATAGGCCTGACTTTTGACGCCTTCCCGCACCAAGTGGACAATATCCCGAGTGCCGTTGGGAGAATTGCCGCCGTTGTTGTTCGGATCGAAGAGGGTGAATTGGGCCTCGCCATAGTCAAATTTGGCGTCATGGGCAATGTCGGCATTCAGAGTTAAGGTAGACGGTGGCGCTGTGGTGCCAACACCAACCTTGCCGCCGATGTTGAGATTGCCTGCAAAAGAAGACGTGCCCGTTCCTTTGACCGTCAGTGCTCCATCGGCTGCCGTCGTCAGCAGCATTCTTTCGGCCTCCCCACCTTTATCCCGCCAGGAGTGGTTGCCATTAGCCGCATAAAATAACGTCCCGTCATTAATGCCCAAACCGTAGCCGCCCCAGAGCTGCAGCTTCAGATTGTTGCTGGCATCCTCATCCGCAAACACAATTTGCTGGGCACCGGGAACAGTGAGTTTCCCGGCGATTTCCAGGTTGCCGCTGGTGTCCAAAGTCAAAGAGGTATTGGTGGTCAGAGATTCCCACCGGCGAGCAATCTTCAGTTTGTTACCATCGCTATTATCAATCCCCATAGAATAACCATACTCACCGCTGATATCCCAGGAAATAAAAGGATTGCCAGCTTTTGTACCCGCTACTCGCAGGCTGAGAATCGCATGCTGGTTTTCGCTATCGGTGGGATTGTAAATGTATAGGCCATTGTCTGCTGGGCTGGTGCTGCTGCTGGCCTTCACTTGCAGCGGTGCCGAGGGAGTCACTCCAATCCCCACATTGCCGCCCTCGATGATAAATCGATCGTTCGTCGGCGCATAGAGGCGAATGCCATAGTTGGGGTTGTTCAGATCGCCGTGGGTAAAGTCAATGTGGGGATTGCCGGCTTTCTTGGCGTCTTTGTCTTTGCCCACTTCTCTCGCCACCAATTCGATCCCGGCCCAGGACTCATCCGAGACGATTTTCAGGCGGCGATAATATCCCCCGGAAATGGTGACATCGCTTTGACTGACCAGGAGCTGACCTGAACCTTTGGGCAACAGTTGGATGTTCTGATTTTTGTCGGAGCCGATGGCCTGGATGCGGTCAGAACCAATGCCCAACCCTTTTTTCCGATCCTGGGCCTGGAAAGTGGCAATATCGGCAGTGGTCTTGCTATGACTGGCCCTGATTTTCAGTTCGCCGGATTCAATGTGGAGTTTGCGGTCGGGAGTCACGATGCCTAAGCCCATTTTGCCTGCCGCATCTACAATCAACGGCGTGGTCTCGCTGACTTCATCATCAATGCGCAAAGCATCCTGGCTGCCCAATTGCTGAATATGCAGCTTTGCGGTTGGGCTGGCGGTGCTAATGCCGACATTGCCGCTGCTGCTTTCGATAAAGAGTTTGCTGCTACCGTCTACGGCTAAGTTCAGCCCGGCAGTGGTGCCATCGGGTTTCTGGTTAAGCCGCCAGGTATTAACGTCATCAGCATAAAAATCCAGCAAGTTCTCTTCTGCACCATGGGCGAGGATTTTCAGCGGCGTGTCTGCGCCTGCGGGTTTCTCGATGCCATCGTCATTGGCATTGAGCACAGAGTTAATAAAATCAGCAAAGTCATCGCCGGAGGGCTTGGCACCTGATTTAAATAAACTTTGCAGTTGGGTTCTATTTTTGAGTCCTGCCATTTGAGAAGCTCCTTGGGAGAGAGGGAATAGGGAAGGGGAAGGGAATGGGGAACGGGGAATGGGGAACGGAGGGGGAACGGAGGGGGAGTAGGGAGGGAAGGGGGAATGGGTTATTTTTCTAGTTTTCTCATTAGAGCAATTATCATTCGGCTTTCTTCTTGGGGAATAGAGAGGGAACGGGGAACAGGGAACGGGGAATGGGTTATTTTTCTAGTTTTCTCATTAGAACAATTATCATTCGGCTTTCTTCTTGGCGTAAAGAGATAATTGATTGTATATCTGTTGGCTGGGATAGTTTGACTCTGGAGGACAAGAGGAGATGGGTGATTAATGCGTTGATAGAACCCTGAGCAATATTCAGAAATCTGATGTACTCTGCTGTCGATCTTCTTCCATATCCCTCTGCGATGTTTGCTGGAATAGAGACTGCTGCTCTCCTGATTTGTTGCACCATTCCGTACAGTTCGTGTTTGGGAAAGGTTTGAGTCAAAAAATAACAGTTTTCAGCGATATCCATTCCTTTTTGCCAAATTCGTAAATCTCGAAAATCATTAATATCCGACATCTAAAAAATCTCTTAAATTATCCCCTACTCTCCATTTCCAAGTTTCCCCTACTTCTCTTCCCTATTCCCCGTTCCCCGTTCCCTCTTCCCTATATCCTATTCCCTGTTCCCCATTTCCCAAATTGCTCAATTGGCAAGTTCGATCGATCGCTTCAGCTAAAGTCGCAGTTCGTTGGGTAGTCTCTAACTGTCCGGGACCAGTTACGACAACAAACCAGGTATTGCTTTCTTGATAAATGGCAAAGGAATGAGTGTAGAGATTGAAACCCAGTTCGCGATTTCTTTCTGTACCGCCAATAATGCGCCTATCGGTTCCCCCAATAAATTCAGCGACTAGACCCCCTTCATTCAATTTTTGCAGTGCTGTTTCTACTTTCATGGCTTCCCTTTTTTTGCTCGAAATACAGAAAGTTTAGTCGGCATTTGGTGTGTTATGTCTTTGTTGCCCGTTCCCTATTCCCCGTTCCCTATTCCCTATTTCCTATTCCCTGTTCCCTCCCTTAACCAACAACAAAATCTAAACCAAGAATCATATAATCAATGCCCTCAAATTCTTCGGCGTCGTAGGTTTCGGTGGTAATGATGTCGATGATGTGGTTGGGGGCGGAAACCAGGATGGAGTCGGGATAGCGAACCTGGGCCAGGTTGCTGGTATTGACCTGGGAAAGGGTTGTTGTCCCCCTCTTATTGCCTGCATCGATTGTCACCTGTTCGATCAGTTTTAAGTTGGCGACATAGTCCACATAGGGTCGGGTTTCTACGAAATGAATCACAGCTGAACTGTGGATGGAACTGCCGAAGGGAATGTCGGCTTGGCCGTCATAGGCCCAGGGAGAGAGAAATTGTTTGATTTCTTCGTTCAGTTGTTTCAGATAGTAACCTTGTTCGTAGCCGACGTAAAACCGAACGGCAATCCGGTATTTGATTTGTTCGTAGCGGGGATTTTTGACGATGACTTGAACGAAGGGGGAGGTGTGGGCTTGCAGATAAGCTTCAATTTGTTTGAGCAGATACAAGGGGACTTTGGGTTCCAGGGGGAAGAAGGGGGCGGTGTTGGCGATGTCGGGAACGACGACGGCTGTGACCTGGGCGGCGTTGGGAGCGTCGTTGCGATCGCACTGAGACAGCACCTTCACCTTATAAATTTGGGGAAATTGCTCCAAAACCAACCGTTCGTAATCCCAGGCAGTGACCGCCCGTTGTTTGTGGCGCAGCCGCTCGCTTGCCCGCTGGTAAAACTGAGCCGAGTTCTCTTTCATCCGACCCCGGAAAGAACTGTAGGGCTGAGCAATGCTCTGAATGGCAGCATCCCGTTGCACCAGAGCTTGAATAGAATCTGCAGCCAGAGGTTTGCTCAAACAATCGGGGGCATTGCCGCGATCGACAAAAATTGCCATCACTGCCTGAGTGCGGATGTCGAGGGTGTCCGGAATCGCTTCTGTATTCTGTTGCACAGTTGCCCGCAGCCAATGCAACCCTCCAGGGAGCAAATGATTGTCGTTCGTTGCCGCAGCAGGAAGGCTGAAGCGAACGATACCAGAGTCCACTAATCCATTGGTACTATCTGAAAGGATCTCAGTATTTTGAAAGGCATGCCAGCGATCGCGGCTTAAATAGCTCCAGGCAATGTCTGGCTGCATCAGCTCCACATTGGCACTACCAGAAACCATCTGCATCAGGATGGAAAGATTTTGTGGCGGCTTCAAATCGCGAATGCCCAGGAATAAAGTTCCTTCCTGCTCGTATTGCGGTAACAGAAAGTAGCGGCGATCGCTGGCAGCGGCTGAAGCTTGTTCCGTGTCGCTAGCCAGAATATCTGCATAGCCAAAGGGATGCAGTTGAAAGACTTGACCGACGGGGGTTCCCTCTTGGGTTAGATCGATCTCAATTGAAGCCTGATAGTCCAGAGAAATGGATTTCAGCTCCGGTTGATAGGGTTCATAAACGGTCAGGGCTTTGATTGCTTCCTCGCTTGCCAGGGCAACTTTGTTGAGCACCAGGGAATAGAATTTTTGCTGAAAATCAGGACTGCCCAGCTCTAACTTAAAATAACGGGACTGCTTAAAGGGATCGTTAGCACTTTCTAAATCCGCTGCCCTATTCAGGGTGTAGTTGGGAAGGGTACTAAATCCCTGCAGTCCGTATTCTAAATTGGTCTGGGGCTGCAGGGTATCATGTTCGTTTGCAGAAAATAGGGATTGAGTCGCTGCAATATTTCGCCAGGCACGGTTGTGGAGGATCTTTAATTGGGCGTTGAAGCTATTGTTATCAATTGCAGGCAAAGGAGGGTTCATGCCGCATTTAGAATAGGCGTCGTAATGAACAGCAAAATTCTCTGGCAGTCCCATCCATTCTAAGTGGAGGGTCAGCTGGGTAAGGGGTTTGCGGCTAATTTCCAGATTGCTGAAGTAAAAGCCAGAGCCAACTTTGGGGCTGGTATCGAAGGGCTGGAAGGGACTTTTTGAGCTGAGGATGGCTCGATCGTTGCGCAGTTGTATGTCCTGCACATCCTGTACATTGACCTTGAGATGGACTTTTTCCAGGCATAGCGATCGCAGTTTCTGATAGAGAGACTTAACTTGACCAGAGGCTTCAATCGTTTTCAGCACCCCTTTGAGGATCGGGTAGGGAGTATCAATCGATCCAGACTCAGCATCAAAGGGCAGGCCGATAATCGCAGGCTGCTCTGCATCCAGGCTAAATCTGAACTGCAAGCTATTGAACGCCAGACCAGACGATCGATATTGCTGGATCGTTCCCCCTCGCTCTTTGCCCAGGGCAAGGATGCCAAGCTCTCGCACCGTGGCTTCTACATCGCCGACAGCCGTAATCTTAACCGCTTGCCCCGTATCCAATACCAACACCTGAGAGATGTCATGTTTAAAAAACGTATCTCCCGTTTCCAGAACAACACCCGTCATTTCCAGAGCTGGCAATATCGTTGTTCTAGTGGTAAAGTTGAGATTCGGATACTTCAACGCAACAGATCCAGCAGGAAGAATGTTGCCGTCTCTGGGCAAATATCCCCAGCGGACGACGCCAAGTCTTCTCGCACTGCCAAATTGGACAATTTTATAAATGTCTCCGTTTCCCCAAACAATAAACTGATTTTCGTCCTCCTGGCGGAAACGATTGCTCGTCGCTTCAATCTCGGTTTTTGTCTCGTTAAGCACCAGGTCTGCTGTCAGCTCCACGCCGCCGCTCAGACTGAGGTTGGCATATTTACGATAGTCGTTACTCCCAGATAGCCATCCCACATAGCGCAGCTTGGCCTTGTTCACCCCTGGAGCCTCAACCACCTGATAAAGGGTTCCATCCGCAACCTGTATGTAAGGATTAGTGGCTGAATCGGTCGCAATCATCTCTAATTCGGGATCGAACAGGTCTTCTGCTGCAGTAGACGTATAAATGGGGGCAACTCCATCTCTACGATAGGATTTCAGTGTCTCCTCTAAAATAAAATCACCAACGTTGAAACGGAGCATTTCTGCATCAATCGACAACCACCCTTGCTCGCTGCTTAAATAGAGATCGAAGGGAATAATGCCCTGCTTCAGGATTTCATCAATTAATACACCGCGATTAAAACTATCTGCACGACACTCCAAAGTAAGGGTAATCTCTCGTTGGCCTTCTTGCAGGTTCAGCACTGGGGACGTCACCGCAAAGCCAGGAAATGGATGAGTCTCCGCTCGGGTGTGGAACGTCTGGAACCGTTGCAACGCGAGCGGCTCGTCTGGTTTCGTCTCTGCAATGGCAGCTCCATGGAGATTTTGAATTTCAGTGAACCCAATTGGGGGATAGGTAAAATTCTCCTTTTTGGTTTGGGCCTTTTCCACCAGACGATACACCTCTGACCAGGCTTGAGCCTGGGCCGCAGCATCCGCTTCCCCACCAGAGCCAGTGCCACTCTCGGCATTCTGCTGCGTGGCCATAATTTTGCGAAAATCCTCAAGCGGCAAATACAGTTGCTCGGTTACGTACTGAACCGCGAACCGCTCGGGTGGGGTACGATTAATTCCTGCTAATAGCTCCTCCAACGTGGTGTAATCGTCCGGCATCGCGGGTAACGGAGCGCCTGGATTGGGAGAACCGAGGGCCAGCCGCATCATACGCCGAAAACCGTTTGCCTCATGCTCGTTTTGGAGGGCACTGCGTCGGGTACGATTGATTTTTTTCTTATAGGCTTTTTCCACCAGTGCATAAACCTGATCCCATTCAGAATCGGTAGGAGCAATAATTTCTAAATTTCCTTGTTGTTGTTGAATTTCTCGATTGTGGAGTGCAAAACAAGTCTTAAATTCATCAATCGTCGTGAAGAAAAGTTGCTCTAAAATATAGTTTTTGTCATTGTCAGCAATTTGATAAATATTTTCTTCTCTAACGGCGTGATAAAGAGTTTCTAACTCAGTCAAACTATAGGGAGTCCCTGCTGCTGCGCCATCGGGGTAGTTTGGGAAGCGGTCGCCTGGGTTCGGAGAACCAAGCGCCCATCGCAACATGCGCTCAAAGCTTTCCTGGCTGCGATCGCCATGGAGGATTTCCAGATCGATATAAATTTTCTCGACATAAAGGGTCTTGACGCTGGCAATCTGAGATCGGTTAACAACAATATCCTCATCGGTGGCATACTGTCGATCCACACCTTCGCGATCTGGCCCTGCGGTGAATAACGTTCCCTTTTTGATTAAGCGCTCAGTTTCCCGTTTGGCTAACTCAAAAATGACATGAACGCGATCGGGGATAGCCACTTTTTCGCTTAACCCTAAAACCCGTCGATAATGGAAATCTAAATAACGCTGGGTTAAATTCTTAAACTGCTGCTGAGGATAGCGTAGTAGTTTTAAGAAAGTCATAAAGAGAGCCAGGTGAGGCTGAGCCAGTGTTTGAGTCAACGACTCATCGTCAGCAAACGCATCTGGATTTTCCATATAATCGAGCATTTGCTGGATATCGTCAGGGAAAAAGGGCACCCAGTCCCCATCAGGCTGATTGGATGAGTCGAAATATTGCAGATAGGTGGCATAGGTTCTGGCAAACCGCAACCAATCTTCTGCATCCCGCTCATCCACCGCTACATAATCCGGCTGCAGCGCCTGCAGCAAGCGATTGCGCTGACTGGTTCCATCCCGAAAAATTTGAGCCTTAATTTCCATATTTTAGGGTTTAGGTTTCAGGGTTTAGGTTTCAGGGTTTAGGTTTCAGGGTTTAACTTCCTTTCCATTTGGTATTTGTAGTCTGGAAGGTTCCATTGCCGGGATATTGAGTTGTGGAGTCGGGAATGGGAGATCCTGGGCCTGGGGGCGGTTGTTTGGCAGGTGACTGCACCTCAAACTTTGCCATAAACAAGCTGCCTTTGAGTAGGACAGGTTTGCCTGCGCTGTTGGTTTTTGAGGCTTTTTGATCCCCTGCCAGGGTATCAATTTTCATTGTGCCTGTCCCGGGAATGGTATGAACAGCAGTGGTGTAGGCACAGCCTGCAACCGAGACGTTTTTTTCATCTCCGTCAATGCAAACGGGTTTGCCCCCCAGACTGGATTTGCCGCTGCCGGACAGGGTACCGGGTTGAACTACGACTGTTGCGATCGCAAACGCCGGATTAAAGTTAACCGTATCGCCATCAATCAAAATATAATCAGCCATTTTTCTCTCTTTAAAAAACTGTCTAAAAATACCGTTTCAGACCATATTTAAACTGATATATTTGCTTCATTCAGATAAAACGGATAAACCAGGTTATAGCGAGAATTGGTTTGACGAATCGTATATTCAACACTAATTAAGAGCAAACCCGCTTCCGTTTCGCTCTCGGAAACATCGATGCTATCAACCTTAATCCGAGGTTCGTGATAAAGCAGCGCATCAGAAACAAGACCAGTGATGCTGGTAAGCGTACTCTGGCGCACTTCTTCAAACATGAACCCGCTCAGATCGCAGCCAAAACTGGGTTGCAGAAATCGTTCCCCTGGGCAGGTGGATAAAATGATATGCAAACTCTGTTCAACATCCGCTTCATTGCTAATCGTTTCCACCTGCCCCGTATCCCGATCGAAGCTTGGCGGAAAGCTCCAGCCCGTCCCCAAAAAAGATTGTTCGCTCGCTGCCTTCATCGCTTATGGAAACCTCCTCTTTTAAACCTATTGTGTATACACAACTCAGTTATAAACAGGGAATCTCGAACGATCCCCCTAAATCCCCTAATTAACATCCACCTGACTGCCTTCAATGGCGACATTTCCACCCGCCTTAATCGTAATATCCTTATCGCTGCTAATCGTAATCCCGTTTGCATCCATCACCAGTTGATTATTATTGCTGTCAACGATTTGAATCTTTCCTTCATCCAGAATGGTAATTTTGTTGGCTGCAGGGGTTTCCAGCGTAATCGACTTCTCTTGATCGTTGAAATAAAGTTTAAGGTTCTCTCTGGAAACAAATCCCTTCTCAAAGTTATCTGCCGTTATCTCCCAGGGCGGCACATTTTTCTCGCTATACACTGCTCCTAAAATAATCGCTTGTCTGGGATCGTCATTGAGAAACCCCAATACCACCTCGTCCCCCGGTTCTGGTCGGGAAAACGTCCCCCTTGCCGCCCCTGCATCCGGAACAGCCAGACGCGCCCAAATCAGACTCTCCGTTTCACTAGACAGTGCTGGCACTTTTACTCTGACTCTCATCTTTTTATCGGGGTCGTCTTCAAAGGGCGCAACGACCCCCACCTGCAAGCCATTGATTGCTGGTACTAAACCTGCTGCTGGTGTATCCATAATGTCCGGGTTTTGCGAGAACCAGGTTGCAGACAAACCAAACTGCACATCCGTTTGCCAGCCCTGGGGGCTGGCCTGCTGGCGCACTGCCGTTACGAGAGTGATGCCGTTAAAGTGTTTGCCAATTCCGAGCACCTCCATCAACTCACCCGGTTTAATTTCACCAATGCCAGGCCCCTTAATCCGTCCCCGAACCATCGACAGCCGACTTTTGCTCATTCTCGCGTCGGCCCAGGCTTGCGCTTCTCCTTCGCTTAATTCTCCGCCTCCAATTAAGTCACACTGTTCCGCCCCAATCATTTTTGCCAGATCGGCAGGCTTCAGGTCTCCCGGGTTCAAACCTGGCTCTGTTGCCTTAACGACGGGTGCCAGAGCCTGGCTGGCGATATCCCAGGCGGTACTTTGCACAGCCTGATATTGGTTGCGGATGTCCGCTTCCATCTCAAATTCGTAAATCGGACTCATGCCATATTCAAAGAGGTACTGAGGCGACCCGCTCAGCTTGGGAGCCAGCACATTCACCGCACCATCATCGGTTAAAACCCAGAGACCATTGGCTTCGGCACGGGACAAAATAAAGTCCCAATCGGTGCAATAAAACTGCACCATTTCTTTATGCTGCGGCTTCGTGGCAGCGATCGACCCCACCGTCAATCCTCCCGCTTTGGTGAGGATATCTTTAATGATGTCGCTATCTTTGCTGTCCTGGAAGACCCTATTTTTGCGCTGGCGGGTGAGCTTAATCGCCACATCTGCCAGATCCACCACCAGACGAGAGTTCTTTTGCAAATCGGACTTCAGCCGATGACGAACAACAATCCCTTTAAATGTCGTTACACCCATCAGCTGAACCTCAATCAGTTCGCCAGGGTTAAAAAAACCCTCATCGCTGAGACGAAACTCCTGTGTCGTAGCATCCCCATCGGCTAAAACAAGTTGAGCCTTGGGAATTTTATTCACTTCTTTGATGATGTCAACGGTAAGGATCTGATAGCGCGCGCTCATCGGGCTGCCATCTTTTAAGAGGGTGACCAGATCGACGGTAGCAGCACTAAACATCAGTTACTCCCCCTTTTTGGTCGGTGGGAGATTCAGGGACGTTCCCGGTTGGAGTCGCCTGAAGTTATTCAGCTTATTGGCTTTAGCCAGTTGGATATAATAGGTGGGGTCGTTATAAACTTGATTTGCCATTAAAGGCAGTTTATCCCCTTCGTTGACGGTTTTTATATGGGTTAAATCGGGCGAGCTTTTATTCTCTAATTTAAGCCGCTTAGACTCTTCGATATCTTCGATAAATGTGGTATCCAGCTCCGCTCGAATGGGTTTGCCGCTGCGATTAAATAAGGTATAAGAGACAGTAACGCTTTGAAGTTGACAATCAAAAATCAAATCTCCCCATTCGATCCGAAGCGAAAGCGGACGGTGAATGTCTCCATCCATGCGGGTTGTCAGGTCGAGAAAATCTTCGACCCGATCGGAGATTGTCTTTCTAAAAAACAATGAAGTACCCGCAAGCAGGCCACCTGTAGCGCTAGTATCGTCCAGGAGCAACTTGATCGAGAGATTTCTGGGCTGGCTTGAAGAATATTTGGTTTCCCGACCGCTAGTATTAATTCCCTGAATACATTGATAGGAATTCTCGTAGCTGAAGGAATAGGATTCTGGATTGAACATGGCTTCGAAGGTTGCCTTGGGCAAACCAATACGCAACCGATTGCCATACCCTTTAATCTGTAATTTCGCTAAGCTGAATAGACTCAGTGCCATATCGCGTATTTACCTCTCGCCCGATCGTTCTAGTATTTTGAGCACCTGGTCTACGCAAGCCGCAATAATGGCTTTTT